>CZRL01000032.1_pt1 | contig 69457 bp, 79 predicted proteins | sample 734451 | NCBI WGS metagenome assembly CZRL01 (sample SAMEA3597868, study PRJEB11362) | hydrothermal vent metagenome | biome: marine hydrothermal vent biome; feature: marine hydrothermal vent; material: ocean water | place: Atlantic Ocean | collected 2010-09-19/2010-10-04 | reverse complement strand
TTTTCACCCAGAATCGGTTAAACATGCCGGCGTACTTAGGCCACCGGAAGTAATATTTTTGGAAGAAACATAGTTCTTGATTTACTCATGCCAAAGCCCGGCATTGTCAGGGCTTTTCTTTGGATGCTCAAAATTCATCCTCGATGAGCGGGTACAATATAACGTACTATGATATATATGAATGGAGTGGGTAGAGGTCGGACTAGCCTTTGAGTACATGTCGCTTGGCTGAATATAGTACGCAATAACCCAGAGAAAATGCGTCATCAAAGGGAAGGGAAGAGCGCAGAGGCATGTCTGGGGTACTAAATTAGATCTTGCACAAGGACTTCCCTTAGATAAAGATGATAGTTTCGGATCTATCTGGTTCAATACAGCATGGTCACCACCTGTTTTAAATTAATATGAGGCAACCCTATGGTAAGATCCAACTACACGTTCGAAAAGCGACAAAAAGAGCTCGCTAAAAAGAAGAAGAAAGAAGAAAAACGTCTAAAGAAACAGGCTGCGACTGCTGTGGATGATCAATCTGATCAATCCCAGTCAGACAACGATCCACCTAATATTGATGGCCACGCCTGATCTAGGAGTATAAGAATTTCTCAACCCCCATTTAGAAGCGGTGACTTCAATATGGGGTTCTAATAATTTCACCGAAACAAAGTAAGGTAAGTAACATGGCTAAAGGTACAGTAAAGTGGTTTAACGCAGAAAAGGGCTTCGGATTTATTGCTCCGGAAGATGGTGGTAAGGATCTGTTTGTTCATCATTCCGACATTCAGGCGGGTGGCGGATACGCAACGTTGAACGATGGTCAGGCCGTTGAATTCGAAGTCGGCCAGACCGAAAAAGGCCCATGTGCAAAGCAAGTTATTGGCGTTTAAGCTACAAAAATAACACATTGGTATAGTAGTAAAGTTTCTAGCGTTACTACTACTCACACAATAAAGGGGTCACGTCTTACGCTGTGACTCCTTTTTTTTAACTACACGACTACGATAGACAAGTAGTCAGTTCACGCTGGTCGATGGGATGCATCAAGCCTGTCGGTGTTCCAGCAATCTAGGCATCAGTTCAACCAAATTACACGGTCGGGTTCGGTAATCCAGCTGGTGTACCAAAAGCTTGTCCCACGCCGTAGCACAGGCGCCGGAAGACCCGGGCAAACAGAAAACATAGGTGCCATTAGCGACCCCGGCTATGGCCCGAGACTGTAGCGTTGATGTACCGATCTCCTCGTAGGAGATCATTCGAAAGACTTCGCCGAACCCGTCCAGCGTTTTTTCGAGCAGTGGACGCACGGCTTCCGGGGTACCATCAAATCCGGTCACACCAGTACCGCCTGTAGTGATGACAACCTGAGCGTCAGGTTCGGCAATCCAGTTTGAGATCACTGCCCGCACCGCAAAGATGTCGTCCTTGACAATAGTCTTCTCGAACAATTGATGACCCGCGTCATTAAGACGCGACACCAAAAGCTTGCCGGACTTATCGTCAGCTTCAGTCCTTGAATCCGAGACTGTCAATACAGCAATGTTTACCGGTATGAACTCACGTTGGATCGCCGTCATTGCTCCCGATACCTGTTGTGGCCTTGTCGTTGACAGCCTATTATAGTTTGCCTTTCCTGAACACCGTATGCAGGGGGTATCGCCATAGCATGACGATCAATGTTCGGTTTTTTGCCAGCCTGCGTGAACGCATTGGCGTTGCGCAGACCGAAATTCAAGCTGACTCGGTCAACGATGTCCGAGACGTCTGGCTGGCGGTCAGCCATCAGCCAGTCGATGAGGAAATGCTCGTTGCAATCAACCGCAATTACGCTAGCCTAGACCACACTGTCACAGACGGTGATGAGGTGGCATTTTTTCCACCCGTGACTGGTGGCTAAGAGATAAGTTCATGCACATCGAGCTACGCGATCAGTGTTTTGACCCGTGGGCCGAGATCACAGGTTTTCGTGATCGTATGCTGTCAGCCGGTCAATACGGTGCTTGTGCAGTGTTCGTGGGGACCATGCGTGATTACAACGATGGCGACCGGGTACGTTCGATGTATCTTGAACATTACCCCGGAATGACCGAGAAGCAGCTTGAATCCCTGGTCAACGCTTCGTGTGAAACCAACAACCTGATGGAAGCACTCGTCGTTCATCGCGTTGGTTCAGTCAACCCAGGAGAAGACATCGTTCTGGTTGCAGTGTGGTCAGCGCATCGCAAAGCATCTTTTGACGCCTGTCGGGAAATCATGGAAGCGCTGAAATCCACGGCCCCGTTTTGGAAAAAAGAAACACTCGACGATCAGAACGGTGAACGCTGGGTCCATCGCAATACACCCGGTTCTTGACCGAATCGAGAGGGTCCTTTAATCTGTCAGCAAATTAAGCTTATCTGTAAACCCAGCAAACAACCCATGATATTTACTCGTGCCTCGGTCAATAGCTGTGCGTTAAACATTCTATAGAGATGATGATCGACGCAACATCCGCCATGAACCAACCAACTGAACAACCTGCCGGCTTCCAGGGTTATGCCCATCAATCTCAAGCACGTGAAGACGAGGAACTGACCCACGTCAATCACGGTACACCCAGTGGGGAGTACCTGCGACGATTCTGGCACCCGGTGGCAATGTCCAGCGAGTTGGGCGACCTGCCACTGGTGGTCAAAATTCTGGGTGAAGAACTGGTCCTGTTCCGAGATAAATCCAACAGCGTCGGGCTGCTGCACAAACATTGCGCCCATCGAGGCGCATCATTGGAGTACGGCATTATTGCGGAGCGCGGCATCATTTGCTGCTATCACGGTTGGCACTACAACATTGACGGCACGCTGATCCGAGCCGGTTCCGAGCGGCTGGACAGCCCGATCTGCAGAAAAGTGGTCCAAGGTGCCTATCCGGTCACGGAAAAAGACGGCATCTTGTTCACCTACATGGGCCCACCGGACAAGCGACCTGATTTCCCCGAATACGATACACAACATCTCCCTGGTGTGGAAAAGATCCCATTTTCCCTGACGACACCGTGTAACTGGCTGCAAGTCTATGAAAACACCCAAGACCCGATTCATGTACTCCATCTGCATACCCGTTCCAGCGGTATCCAGTTCGGTGTGGCCTCGGGTGTAGACCAGATTATTGAATATGAGAAGACTCCCACTGGGATGATTAACATTCAGACTCGACAGGTCGCAGAATGCACCTGGGTACGAACGGTCGAGTCAATTCTGCCTAACGCTAACCAGACCGGGGCGATCTGGGAAGAAGCTGAAACCGAAAAATACTTTCAGCGTACCGCCCTACTGCGCTGGATGGTGCCGATGGACAACTTTGCAACCCGCACCATTGGCTGGCGTTATTTCAGCTCCGAGACAGATCCACGGAATCAGGGTGACCGGTCTCTGGTCGGTAAAGAAAGCATCGACTTTATCGGTCAAACCGAAGATGAGCGCTCTTATCATGAACGCCAGCAACAACCGGGTGACTTTGAAGCGCAGGTGTCGCAACGCCCGATTGCGATCCACGCCAATGAGAACCTGGCAAGCTCCGATAGTGGCGTTGCCCGTTTAAGACAACTCTTAAGGGAGCATGTCCGTAACGTCGCGCAGGGCAATGATCCCCCTCAACCCCCTCAGGGATATAAAGGGCGGGTATCAACCTACACCCAGGATACTGTCTATCCAATGGCGTTAGATGCATTACAACGTCAAACATTTGGTCAGGCAATTGCGGCCGCGTTACTCGAAACCAGAGATCTGAGCCACGAAAACCGAACACGGGCCGTAGAAGAGCGCTGCAAACAGTTCCAACCCCCCACCTCATGATAAAGTACGAATTAGAAGTACCTCTGTAGACTCACCCAAGGAGACAACAATGAAATTATTTAAACGATATGTTTGGGTCCTGGCCTGCCTGATCGGCGTGGCTGCAATGCAAACAGCGCAGGCTCAAGACTCACTGCTCCACACTATACTCAAAGAAGGCGTTCTCAAAGTTGGTACCACGGGGGATTGGGACCCCATGACGATGCGCGACCCTGCTAACAATTCGTATAAGGGTTTTGATATTGATGTCAGCACCGCATTGGCAGCAGATCTTGGCGTCAAAATTGAGTACGTTCCAACCGAATGGAAAACACTAGTTGCCGGCGTCACATCGGGTAAGTACCACATGACCGGGTCAGCTTCCGTAAATCCCAAGCGCGCAAAAGTTGCGGGTTACTCGATGTCTTATGTTGATGTTGGTCAGTTACCGCTGATACTTAAAAAGAACGCTGACCGGTTTAATGGTTGGGAAGATATCAACCAGGAAGGTGTCACTGTGTCCGCAATCCTCGGCACTACCCAAGAGCAATATGTAAAGTCGTTCTTCCCCAAAGCCGAACATTCAATCGTCGAAGCGCCCGCAACTGACTTCTCAGAAGTATTAGCTGGCCGGGCTGACGTGCACATCACATCAAACATTGCGGCCTATAAACTTATTGCCAAGTATCCCCAGATGATGATCGTGTCAGTAGGTCAAGCAAAAGCTCGTACACCGCTCGCGATCCTTTTGCCACAGGCAGACCAAGTCTGGATCAACTATGTTAACCACTGGATCAGCCTTCAAAAAGCCCGTGGGCTTTTCGACAAACTGAGCGCCAAGTGGGGGCTATAGGACTTCATAGCTTCGTTTGAAAATTTATAAAAGAGCCCGCCATGCGGGCTTTTTTATTTCTGACCGGCCACCGACAGAAAATTGAATATGTCATTGATTTTTTACGCGCATCCCTTAAGCACTTATTGTGCGAAAGTGCGGATCATCCTCAAGTTGAAGACTATTGATTTTGTGGAACAACTACCCCTTGGTGGCAGTTATCATTCGAATGCCTACCACAAGCTAATTGCCGCAGGCTCGGTACCCGCAATCCAAGATGGATCATTCGTACTCCATGATTCTGATGCTATCGCCGAGTATCTAGAGGACTGCTACCCATTGCCAGCCATGCGCGCGTCAGACCCTCAGCAGCGCGCCTACCACCGGTCAGTTGCTCGGTATCATGATACCCGTCTTGAGCCCGCGCTAAGAGCTTTGTTTGGATTTATCGGTGACACGGATGCCAATCGAGCAAACGCTGCGGTGTCAGTTCTAACAGACTGCCTCTCACGGCTGGCCAACTTGGTGGACCCAGCACCCTATCTGTGGGCAGAACAGTTGTGTCTTACCGACTGCGCCTATCCGACAACACTGTTCATGGCCCAGGACGTGTCCGCAGCACTGGGAAAACCAATCGAACTTCCAACTAAACTTCAGGTATGGCAGTCTGCTTTGTATGAAGACCAAACTATTGAACAGGTGGTTGATGACAACCGGGCTGCGGTAGCGGCCTGGATTGACTCTAAACAAAAGAGCAAGATAACTTGAAACTTGAAACCGCAACCAGTCGAGAAGTTGCCGATTATCTCGAAGAGTGTTCGGGCATCGTACTGCCAACCGGCTCCCTGGAACAACACGGCCCAATTGGCCTGATCGGCACGGACGCGCTTTGCGTTACCACTATTTCTGAACGGGCCGCTACAGAATCCACTATGCTGATTGCGCCGACACTTTATTACACACCCGCTCAATTCAATATGAGCTTTGCTGGTACGGTTTCGGTGACAGCGCGAGCATTTGCTCAACTGTTTGAGGACATTCTTCGATCACTACATAGACAAGGTTTCAAGTTCATCTACGTTTTGAACGGCCATGGTGCCAATCTGGCCCCCATGCGCAGTGCAGTGCACGATCTTTATCTTGATCTCGATGACCGAGCGCCAAAGGTCAAGCTGCGAAGCTGGTGGGATTATCCTACCGTAAACGCGCTACGCAACGAACTCTACGGCGAGTGGGAGGGCATGCACGGTACACCCTCCGAGGTTGCAATCACCCAAGCCAGCGTACGCGTAGTTGATTCATCGAACCATCAGCCGCCCACACTACTCAGTAAAGAGTTCATCCGGGATCATGCTGGCGATTTTCATGGTCCTGCGAGTGAGCATGCACTCGATTTTCCGGACGGCCGGGTGGGTTCACATTCGGAACTCGCCACTATTGAACACGGCGAGGCTCTGATTGCCGCGGCAGCGAGTGCCTTAAAAGGCGAGTTCACATCATGGATCTCTAGTCCTGATTAAAAAATAATTTAGTTGTCATCGATTGCCAGATGGCGCTCTAGCCAACGCACTCCCGAAGACACTATCAGAATCAATACGAGGTATTCCAGAAGTAAAAAGGTATAGATTTCCAATGGGCGGTACTCCGTAACCACCAATTCATTTGCCCTACGAGTGAGTTCCTGCATCCCGATAACGGAAATAAGCGAGGACATTTTCAGCATGTAAATCAGCTGATTACCCAGTGGGGGGAGTATGCGCCGGATAGCCTGCGGCAACACGATGAATCGCATACGCTGAAAATAGGTCAGTCCCAGTGCATTCGCGGCTTCAATCTGTCCCCGGCCAATAGATTGGATACCTGCACGAAATATTTCGGCTTGAAAAGCAGAATCTGAGATCGCGAGCGCCAAAACACCTGCCGTAAAAGCACTTATGGAGATTCCGGCCACCTGCGGTAAGCCGTAGTAGACCCAAAGAATCATGACTAGGAGAGGTACGGACCTAATCAGTTCCACATAAGTCCAATTGATGCCTTTAGCGAGTCGATTCTTCGAGATCCCCGGCAGAGCAATCAACAACCCAAGCACTATCGCCACTACGATCGCAGTCACCGACAGTAAAATGGTGAATTTAAGGCCGCCGAGAAGAAACTTGATGTTGATGATTCCTTGATCTGTCGCTGGTGAAATGACATACCAACCCCAATTTCCTGAACAGCCGGTCAAACAAATAACCGCGGTTGCCAAGGTTAGCCAGCGCATTAAATTAGCAATGATCAATTTCCCGCGATTCATTCGTTTTCCCTAGGCAACAAGAACACTATCAATGTTTCAGGCAGCCTCATCCGATCTGGTTATATGTGGACTGCTGCGAATCAGGCCTACCCTTTAGAAGTTCTGGCAAAAGATTACATCATCCGATTGCAAGTCGACTTCGTCGATCTGTACACAATTGCTATGATCGCACAGAACACTGTCTCGAGGGCCGAATCCTGGATACTTCGTTCAGCCGCAGTCGATAACTATTGCCAACACCGGGCAACTATCCAGGATTGAGTAATTTTAGGATCCTCGCCGTCGTTCAGATCAATCATCACCATACCCTTGAATGACTGAGATAACTCCCCCGGTTGGAGTACATATGCCGGATTGAATTTCGGGGATGACACCAGATGATGCACGTTAAACGTTTTGAAGAACAGTAGGCCACCAGGTTTGAGTACAGTTTTCATGTTGGAAAAAAGTGCTCGGTTCAAGTATCGCAAACAAACCACAAGATCATAGGTTTCCTTATCCAGCGTAATCTCATCGAGATCTGCTGTCAGTGTTCTAATTGTGGTCTGTTCACGCTGTGCCAGTCGCCGGCCAATCGCAAGACCGGTGGCACTACAGTCAACCGCCAGGACATCGTATCCTTGTTGCGCTAGAAATACCGCGCTGTGGCAGGACCCACTGGCCAGGTCGAGTGCTGACCCCACTGAGTGCAGGTCTGCCAAGTGACTGCTTAACAGGGGATCAGTCCTGAGCTCCGGGTCTGGGTCAGCCGCTTGGTACTTTGCTTCCCAGCGCTCGATATCCTCACGCATCGACGAATATCCGATCGTTGATTATCAGACCAAGCCAGCAAAGGGTTCCACTGTCACCATATCACCGACTTGTGCGCCGTCGCTGTCAATGTCCAGCACAATAAAGCAGTTGGCCTGACTCATCGAACTCAGGATGCCTGAACCCTGGTCTCCGGTACTGTGCACCGTGAGATCACCGCTCTCATTCTGTACCAGGTAACCGCGCTGATACTCAGTTCGACCGGGCCTTTTCTTCAGTTGGTTAAGCGTCCTCGCTGGCAACCGCAAAGGCACCCAATTCTCCTCACCCATCAACTGCCGCAGCGCCGGTAATACAAACTGGTAGAAAGTAACCATAACTGAAACCGGGTTGCCCGGGAGGCCGAAGAAATGGGCATGATCGATTTTCCCAAACGATAATGGCCGACCCGGCTTCATCGCTAGTTTCCAAAAATTCACCTCACCGATTTCATCAAGCACCTCTTTGACATAGTCGGCGTCACCCACCGAGGCTCCTGCTGAAGTGATCACCACATCGGCAATTGCTGCAGCTCGGAGAAAGGTCTCGCGTATGCGATCTCGGTCATCCGGAATTACGCCCAAGTCTATAAATTCGACTCCCAGGCGCGTGAGCATCCCATGCAGGGTGTAACGGTTTGAATCATAAACATCGCCCAGTGCCAGAGTTTCACCAATTGACCGCAGCTCGTCACCGTTGGAGAAGAAAGCTATCCTGGGTTTACGCAATACCGCCAGTTCCCCGATCCCCAACGATGCGACCATTCCCAAGTCCGAGGGCAGCAAACAGCGCCCGCGCACCAGGGCGATCTCGCCGGCAGCGAGATCTTCACCGGCCCGCCGCACGTGCTGGCCTGGTTTCTGTCCCGCCGCCAATCGGATACGATCGTCAATGCGCTCAGCTTGTTCCTGCATCACTACGGTGTCGCACCTATCCGGAATCACCGCGCCGGTCATAATGCGTACGCATTCACCGGAGCCAACCGGTCCTGCGTATGCACTGCCTGCCCAGGCCGTACCGATAACCTTAAGATCTGCAGCTAAAAGATCAGATGCAGCCAGAGCATACCCATCCATCGCAGAATTGGTGTGGTTGGGCACATCAACTGGCGAGATTACATCTTCAGCCAAGATCCGGCTCAGAGCACCTCGAACCGGTACCCACTCGATGTCACTAATTGGCGTGATCGCTTCAGCGATTCGGGCCAGGGCAACATCAACTGGCAGCAACGCTGGATCGTATTCATCCTCACAACTGGGTTGCACGATTACTTCAGTCTGTTTGTTCACTGTCGCGTTTCCAGTTTCCTGAGCGGCCACCAGACTTCTCAAGCAACCTCACAGCACCGATTATCATTTCACGATCCACTGCTTTGCACATGTCATAGATGGTCAACAAACCCACCTGGACTGCAGTCAAAGCCTCCATTTCAACACCCGTGCGCTCCCGGGTCTCAGCGACAACACGGCAAACAATCGCGCTGTTCTTCGGGTCAGGTTCAAAGGACACTTCCACCCGGGTCAGACTGAGCGGGTGACACAACGGTACCAGTTCCGACGTCCGTTTGGCCGCCATAATTCCTGCGACCCGGGCTACCGCCAGCACATCACCCTTGGCATTGGTCCCGTCGACTACCTGTGCCAGGGTCGAAGCCTGCATCGAAATTTCTCCAGCCGCAACGGCGCGTCGCTCGGTAATTTCTTTGCTACCGACGTCGACCATGTTCGCTTCACCGCGCTCATTGAGATGGGTCAGTTTTTGTCCTTGAGCCACCGTTTTTTCGCTCCCTTACCTGAGATCGGATATTGTAGCCATTTTCACGCTGATAAGATCGGTACCCCGGTCGTCATATCAAAGGAGCATGCTAAAATGTGTCTGATTTATAAGCTGATTTTATGAGGAACTACTCGTGGCCTTTTCATCGATCATGGAAGAACTGGGATCGCCCGCACCTGATTTCCAGCTGCCCAACACCAATCCCAACGCCGGACCCGAGGTAGTTTCCCTCGGCGACTTTGCTGCCATGCCGGCGCTGCTGGTTGCCTTTGTCTGCAACCATTGTCCCTACGTGATCCACATCCGCGATTGCTTCAGTGATTTTACGCGCAGCTACGCCGATCGAGGGCTGGGCATCGTTGCGATCTCAGCTAACGATATCAGTACCCACCCTGGCGACGGACCGCAAAAAATGGCCGCTGAAGCTCTGGCACACAACTTCAGTTACCCATACCTGTACGACGAAACCCAGGACACGGCAAAAGCCTATCGTGCGGCCTGTACGCCCGATTTATTTTTATATGACAGCCAGCGGGAACTGGTCTATCGGGGTCAGTTTGATGCCAGCCGGCCCAACAACGATATAACCGTGGACGGCAGCGCACTACAAGGTGCAGTCGATGCGGTCCTGAATGGCCAACCCGTGACAACTGAACAGGTTCCCAGTCTAGGTTGCAACATCAAATGGAAAAGCGGCCAGGAGCCTGACTATTTCCCGACCTAGGCACGGCCTCGGTACCGAGTTGTAACTAACCGCCGGGTTCAGCCAAGTCGGTATAACGCCACCAGCGTCTTGGCATCACGAATCCGGCCGTCAACCGCCATCGCCTTCACCTGTTCCAGCGTATGCCAGTGGACCTCGATCTGCTCATCCGGTTGAGTATCAGCACCAACATGAGAGAGGTCGCCTGCCTGATAAAGAAAAAGTTCTTCACTGCAAAAACCTGGTGAAGGCAACATTGTTCCTAGTTCGCGCCACTGTGTCGCAACCAGCCCCGCTTCCTCGCGTAACTCCCGCTGGGCGGTTTCAAGCGGGTCTTCACCTACCTCGATCACACCCGCTGGCAATTCCCAGATCCAGTCTCCGGCGACGTGACGATACTGCCGCAGCAGACAGACTCTGTCTGCCTCATCCAGCGCCAGAACGACTGCACCACCGGGATGTCGGACGATTTCCAGCTCGATTGTAGCGCCATTGGGAAGCACCGCTGTTTCCAGCCCGAGCTCAATCAGTCGGCCCCGGTAAATACTGACCCGGCCGCTGGCGATCATCGCTTTAGCCCTCCTTCGTTGAGGCTTGATTGCGTACTTCGTCAACGGCCGATTGCAGTTTGTCGTCATCGGCGAGATAGTAGCGACGAATCACACTCAGGTTGTCTTCGAACTCGTAGACCATTGGAATCCCAGTCGGGATGTTGAATTCCAATATTTCGTTTTCACTCATCTGATCGAGAAATTTCACCATCGCGCGCAGACTGTTGCCATGCGCAACGATCAGCAGTCGGCTGTCGCTCTTTAACAACGGGACCAGTGTCTCGTCCCACCATTCGGTGACCCGCAGCAGCGTATCTGCCAGAGATTCTGTATCGGGTAAACCGTTGATGCCAGCATAGCGTGGATCAGCGTCCGGGCGGCTAGTATCATCTGCCGCCAGTGCCGGCGGACGTACCGCATAGCCCCGTCTCCAGGCAAGTACCTGTTCGTCACCGTGTTGCTCGGCAGTTTCTTTCTTGTTGAGTCCCTGCAGTGCGCCGTAGTGGCGTTCGTTGAGTCGCCAATCTGGCCGGATGGGCAGATACATCTGATCTAGCATCTCTTGAATAAACCACAGTGTTCGGATGGAGCGTTTCAGATACGACGTCATCGCGATGTCGAAACGAAAACCAGCATCACGCAACGTATTGCCGGCTGCCCTGGCTTCTTCGATACCGCGTTCGGAGAGATCTACATCAACCCACCCTGTGAAGCGATTGTCCAGGTTCCAAGTACTCTGCCCGTGGCGAACCAGTACCAGCGTCTTCATATTTTCTTCCTTACAAATCGCATAGCACCCAGGCTCAAGAACCTAACCCCAGATCTTTCAGCTGCACTACCAACTGGGCCAGCGCCTGGCCCCGGTGGCTGATGCGGTTTTTTTCTTCGGCAGAAAGTTCCGCCACCGATTTCTGTCCGTTACCCACCAAAAATACCGGGTCATAGCCAAAACCATTTTCACCACGTGGCGTCTGAGCGATCCGACCCTCCCAGGTTCCGCTGCAGATCAAAGGCGAGGCATCCAATTCATGGCGCACGAACACAACCTCGCAACGATAGCGGGCCTGTCGGTTGTCGGTCTCGGTAGTGGAAAGTCCGAGCAGAAGTTTGGCAGTATTGTCAGCATCAGAGGCGTTGTCACCGGCATAGCGGGCAGAACGAATGCCCGGCGCACCATTCAGTTCGTCGACCTCGATCCCGGAATCATCGGCGATCGCCGGTAAGCCAGTAAAGTGGCTGGCATGGCGCGCCTTTATGATCGCATTCTCAACAAACGAGAGTCCGGTCTCCGCCACCTCGGGCACACCACGATCACTTTGAGGAATACAATCGATAGTCGTTCCGGCCAATAGGGCACGAAGCTCTACGAGCTTGCCGCGATTGTTCGATGCCAGCACGATCTCCATGTTCACATCTATTCTGATTGTCGTGCTGTATTCTGCAGGTCGGTAAGTTGGCTGATTCCATTAGCCGCAACTGCAGTCAGTTGCCGGAGTTCGTCTTCCGTGAAGGGAGCTGCCTCGGCGGTACCCTGGACCTCAATAAAGCGACCTTCGTTATCCATTACAACATTCATATCAGTGTCTGCTCGACTGTCCTCACTGTAATCGAGGTCCAGCAACACCTGCCCATCAACGATACCTGTAGACACTGCAGCCACTTGGGCAATCAGCGGCGTCTCAGACAGGGCACCAGCGCTTACCAATCTGTCGAGGGCATCTGCCAGTGCCACCCAGCCGCCCGTAATCGACGCGGTACGTGTGCCCCCGTCAGCCTGCAACACATCGCAGTCGATGGTAATGGTTCGTTCACCCAACGCATCGAGGTCCACTGCCTGGCGCAGAGCTCGACCGATCAGTCGCTGTATTTCAAGGGTCCGGCCGCCCTGTCGACCACGAGTCGCTTCTCGCTGCATCCGAGTGTGAGTCGAGCGGGGCAGCATCCCATATTCTGCTGTCACCCAACCACGGCCGCGACCGCGTAAAAACGGCGGTACGGTGCTGTCCACGCTAGCGGTACACAACACCCGTGTATCACCAAATGCAATCAGCACAGAGCCCTCTGCATGTCGTGTGAAGCCGCGGTCGAAACAGACTGGCCGCATCTGGTCTGCTGCTCTTCGGTTTGCTCTATTCATAGGTTTATCTTACTCGGTAACGCGTTCATAACAACTGATGTTAACAGCCCAGCGGCTGGTAGTAGCCGGTTCTTTGGGGGCCTATCAATACTTAACTATTGTTCTGATCAGCTTAAGATGGCGGCAACTGATGGCCAAGTATCGCAAAAAAGTTCTCCAAGAACCGATAGGTCAAGCCCCAGACGATCGGCTCCTCATGGTTACTCAGACGAATAGCGGGAAACACTTGCCCCTGCCAAGCTTCGTATTGCACCTCGGTCTGGCGTTTTGTTTCTAGCAGCCGAGATATCGGCAGGGTGAAGACATCAGCTACTTCGTGATTCTGTCGGAACGGTCCAACACTACTCATCATAAAGACAAAACAGGACACCACCAGGTGATGTGAACGACGGCCCGTCAGATCGTCGAGTCGGCCAAGAAGCCGGGCTGCAGATAGATCAATGCCAATTTCTTCTTCAGTTTCCCGTACAGCTGTATCCTGCGGCAGCTGATCGTCCGGTTCGCATCGTCCGCCGGGAAATGCAATGTGCCCCGACCACGGATCACTCAGTACTCGGGCACGTTCGATGAAAACAATTTCCGGATCGCCCGTGGGAGCCGCACGATCTAATATCAATGCAACAGCCGCATGGCTATCGCCCGTGTTAGACAATACTGGCTGGTGTTGTGCCAGCTGTTGGGTGATTGTCTGCGTGGAAATCACCAGTGAATACCACCCCCGAAACGAAACCCGTCGGTCACTTCACGTCGATCATGGCCTGTCACTGAATCAGTGTAGTCCGTCAGGTGATAACGGTAGGCTGCACGTAACGAAATAAATGGCATTGGCTCTATCACAAGACCGGTTTCGACTGAAATCGTCGATACATCCTGGCGCGTGCCCAGATGCTTCAGATTCGGAGACCAGCCGGCATTGCCGTACACTGATACGACACCGGCCAGATGTGCCCTGCCACCGGCTGACAGGCGCAATCCCGACAGGCTGCCTTGTGAACCGAAACGATTTTTCTCCCAACCCAGGCCTGCCGACAGATATGAATTACTTACTGGCGACTGCAACCTGTGCTGAAAATCCACTTGGAGCTGATCATTCGGTGCCTTATCTACGTGATCTGCTGGGACACGATGCAACGCACCACGCAAACCCCACGTTTGATTCCACCACAGGGCGCCATAAGCACCGAGCACATTCGTTTCGATGCGCGGGTCCAACAGGTCTACCCTATCGACCAGTGACCAGAAACCGCCTGCTTCGATTTCAAAATTATCGAGCGCCTGGCTCTTGGGTCCTGCTATGATCAGACCGATCAAAGATAGCAGTACTAACGACGATCGAATCATGAGTTCGTGGGCAGAGACATCACGGTAGATTCTAGCACTGCTTCACCTTGAGCCTGGTTTGAAGCACCTCGATCAAGCTCTAGCGACAGGACTCTAATGTATGGACAACACCGATGGGGTCCGACTCGACCGGTGGCTGTGGTCTGCCCGTTTTTTTAAGACACGGCAGATGGCGGCAGACGCTGTTCGTTCGGGTCGTGTGCTGCTGAACAACAAACGCACTAAACCCGCCAAGTCTGTTCACATCGGTGATCAGGTCCGAATCCGAAAGGCTGCTTTTCGATATGCCATCCAGGTCACTGCTCTGAGCGAAACGCGTGTGGGTGCGGATATTGCTATCGCCCTATATGAAGAGAGTGAACAGAGCATCGAGGCCAGAGATACCCTCAGAACACAGCTAAAACTCCAGCGCTCCAGCTCGCATCCGGCGAAGGGCCGTCCCAGCAAGCGTGAACGCCGCCAGCTGAACCAGCTGCGTGTTCCACAAGATTGAGTCCTTGTGGGCGCCCCGGATAAAACGCTGGTGTTGCCACCACTGTCACTATATGTACATTTCCCTTGGTGTGAAACCAAGTGCCCATACTGTGATTTCAATTCACACGCTTTGCGCGAGGCCCTGCCCGAAGAAGATTACTGCCACGTATTGCTCCATGACCTGAAGGCTATTTCGCACTATGCGCAGGGCCGACAGCTGGCGTCTGTTTTCTTTGGTGGCGGTACCCCCAGTCTGTTTTCAGCCCGTGTCATCGCTCAGGTGCTGGAACATGCAGACAAACAGATCGGTCTTCAAGAAAATGTGGAGATTACCCTAGAGGCCAACCCGGGTTCGGCAGATGTCACCCGCTTCAGTGATTATCACAGTGCCGGTGTGACACGACTCTCGCTGGGTGTGCAGAGTTTCAGCGACACACAGCTTCTCGCCTTAGGCAGGATACACAACAGCTTGCAGGCACTGCAGGCCGTAGACATGGCAGCGCAGGCTGGCTTTGCCCATGTGAACATCGACCTCATGCATGGCCTGCCGGAACAGAGTATTGAACTTGCGGCTCAGGACATCGACACCGCGATTAGCTTAGAGCCGAACCACCTGTCTCTGTACCAGCTGACGCTCGAACCGAACACACAGTTCGCAGCCCAACCACCGACCCTACCTGACGAAACAACCTGCTGGCAGATCCGCAATCTATTCGAGGAAACTGCGGCCTCTGCAGGTTATGAACAGTACGAGGTGTCGGCGTTTGCGCGCCCTGGCGGTCATTGCTCACATAACTTGAATTACTGGTCCTTCGGTGATTATCTGGGGATTGGTGCTGGCGCACATGGCAAGGTGACCAGTTCCAATGGGATTGGTCGTTACGCGCATGAGAAACACCCCCGCCGTTACATGGCAATGGTGAAAGCCAATCAGTCCGGCAGGAACTTAAAGTTAGCGAGTGCCGAGGAAATCGCTTTTGAGTTTTTGCTGAACGCATTAAGGCTTAAGAACGGTTTCAGGCTGATAGATTTTTCACAGCGTACGGGACTCTCCGCGGAGTGCATTCTCGACACTGTAAAAAACGCAGCAAACCGAGGTCTACTGAACATCAGCAACAACCGAGTCAGGGCAACGGATCTGGGCTACCGCTTTCTCGATGATGTCATCGCACTGTTTTTACCCGAGACGGATTGACGGCGAGTGCGTGATATGATGCCCACACAACAACGACCCCATTCGATCGTCAAAACACGCTCGTGCCGATCAATCTAAGCAACTTCTCAAGCCCATAACGGTGTTTGTCATGCTCTGGGTGAAAGCTTTTCATATCATCTTCATGGTGACCTGGTTCGCAGGACTTTTTTACCTGCCACGCCTTTTCGTCTATCACGCGATGACACAAGACACGGCAACATCCGCTCAGTTCAAAACGATGGAACGCAAACTTTATTTTGGTATTGCAACACCGGGCGGCGTCCTGACGATTCTATTCGGGGCGTGGTTGTGGCTCGGTTACGACATCGGTGTCGGCAGCGGCTGGTTCGTGGCCAAGCTGATACTCGTCATCATGCTGGTGGTCTATCACCTGTGGTGCGGGCGCATGCTCAAAGATTTTCGGACTGATAGCAATACCCACAGCCACGTTTTTTATCGCTGGTTCAACGAGTTTCCAGTATTGGTCCTAATTGCTGTTGTCCTGCTGGTGGTTTTTAAGCCCTTCTGACCACACACTATACCTACTGAAAAGCCTTACCGGTGATGTTTAACATCGTTCTGGTTCATCCCCAGATTCCACCCAACACAGGCAATATTCTTCGGCTGTGTGCGAACACTGGTTCTACGCTCCATCTCATCGAACCACTGGGCTTTGATGTCGATGACAAACAGCTGCGCCGGGCGGGCCTCGACTACATCGACAACACGAGATTTTCTGTACATGCTAATTACGAATCTTTTGTGGCAACTGTACAACCCACGCGCATCTTTACCTTTTCAACCCAACACAAACGTAGACCGGACCAGTGCCGTTACCAGAAAGGCGATACCTTGATATTTGGGTCGGAAACCGCGGGGTTACCCCAGACTATCCGTGAAGCAGCACCTGAAATTCATCGGGTGATTATCCCGATGCAACCCGGCAATCGAAGTCTGAATCTATCCAACGCGGTTGCCATCGCGGTTTATGAAGGCTGGCGACAATTAGACTACGCGGGTGCAGAGCCCGGTTGATCGCTGCGCTACACTCCTGTTTTGCCTTCTAATTAAGACGACACACTTTTGGGTTGAATCCAGTGAGCATTGCCTCGGAACTGATTTCGCTGACAGCAGATATCTGTCAACAACGCTCGCTGCCCCCGGTGTCCTGGCTTCATCTGCCGCCGGAGAACCCGCGTGATCCCCACCATAAAAAATTTGGTGTTCTGGTACTGGCCGACGGCAGCTGTGGTTTTTTCTACACCCGTTTAGGCGACAACCTGAAACAGCTGCGCAATAAAATAGACGAAAAACAGATACTGGGCACACCGGTACTGGATCTTGCCGAGGGATACGACAACGCTAACCTAGTTAAACGATCGTTGGGATTAGGTGCATTGAATGCCATCGCTCAGCATGTCTTCAGCCGTTCAGCCGGTGTACTGCAGAGCGATGTCGATCCACTGGGTCAACTGGATCTAAACATCAGCCATCAGGTGGGCATGGTAGGGTATTTCAAACCACTTATACGAATGCTGAAGGACCAGCGCGTTCCGGTAACTGTCATTGAAAAAGACGAAGGTTATTTTGATTACGACGGACTGGTCGATGTCACCTTGGATGTTGGGGCACTGAAACGCTGTGACCGCGTTCTGATTACTGCTTCGACACTGCTCAATGACTCGCTGGACTCAGTACTGGCAAACTGTGCTGCTAACGCGCAAGTTGCCCTCATCGGCCCTACGGTGGGTTGTTTACCCGATCCCTTTTTCGCCCGTGGTATCGATGTCGTCGGGGGCAGTCGTATCGCCGATCTTTGCGGATTGAAAAAACACATGGAATACGGAGAAAACTGGGGGGATTCGGTCATAAAGTACTGTATTAACAAAAAACAGTATCCCGGTGCGCACTGTCTTTTCTAATCAGATATATCAAATTGAATAGTGCACGCAATTCGTTGTAGCAATTGCTGCTTGCAGGATACAAACCGACCAGCTATAAGTAGCGGAATCACACCTATGTTTAAGAGGCGTGAAAATCGCACCTTCCCGAATGGTCTGGATCAGATATTCAATGTGTCATAGGAGGTGTGCAAAATGTTTTGTACCGTTCGATGTTTCGCATTAATGTGAAAGAGGAGATCAAGATTATGAAAAGGCTCTTTAAAGGAGTATCAGTAGGGTTACTCGGATGCGCGCTGATGTTCAGTGCTTTAACAAGCAGTGCGGATCGCTCGGTCAAGGTCTTGGGGTGGGGTGCTCAGTCAGGTCCACTGAAATCGTTTGGTGTGAACTCAGAAACTGCCCTTCGTTCAGCTGTTGCCGAAATCAATGCGGCCGGCGGTGTCAAATTGGGCGATGGCTCGATGGTACCCATTGAGGTTATCGGCTATGAGGACAGCGCTTGCAAAAAGGATCAGAACATCGCCATTCTGCGCAAAACAGCTTCCACCACCGACGCTATTGTTGCTATGGGCACAACCTGCTCCGGCAGCTGCCAGGCGATGTTCGGTGTACTTCAGAAAAAAGTCGGTGATGCATCGGATTCAGGCCTACAAATGCCAATGCTTGCCGATACCTGTATCCGCCCGGGCCTTGCCAAAATCTCTGAATGGGCTTTTCGCAACGTACCGAACGAAATCACCATGTACGACTCGTTGTTTGCATGGCTGAGTCAGCAGCACCCTGGAATCAAAACCTTCAGTGGTGGTACAGAAACTGATCAAGGCCACTCGTTCATTACCCACACAAAAGTTATCGTCCAAGCTGCTATCAGACATGGTTTCGAATGGGTGGGCCCAGCTGTCCCGGAACTCGGCCCCAAAGTCGGACAGGGTGCTAAGGAACTACAGGCGGCTACTAAAACACAACACTGGTTGATGGGTGACACAAACTACAGCGTGCAAGCCCGCAAAATTAAAAAACAAAACCCTGACATGGTACTGGTGTCTTCACACCCATTTTCGGCGTGCGGTTTCTTAAAAGAAATGAAACGTCAACGCGTTAAGCCCAAGTTACTGGTCGGCTTAACCAGCTCGGCAAGTCAGGAAACGCTTAACGGTTGCATGAAAGAAGCTGAGGGAATCATCATACCAACTGGTTTCGCACCCATCACACCAGCAGCTCAAAAAGCCAACGAAATTGTATCGAAAGCAGGAGGTTTTCTGGACCTGCACAGCGCAGCTGCATGGGAAAATGCATATTTAGTTAAAGCGGCTGTTGAAGCTGCTGGCATTTCGGCTAACCCAGACAATCTGGCCGAAGATCGCGCTAAATTTCGAAATGCTTTGGCCGGAATTACTGCCGCTGAAGGTCTGATTGGCCCCGTGACGCGTAACGCAGAAGGTGAAGCCAGCAAGCCCTATGTCTATGTCCAAGTCGTCGATGGAAAGTGGAAAGTCATCCACGATCCTCGCGGCTAAATAGACAATAACTGGTCCGAAGTCCCGCGGCGCCCCTAGTGCACCGCGGGATTTTCTCTTCGGAATACTAACCAACCATGGAAGACTTCTGGTATGAGTTTGTAGAGGTTACCCAGACAATCACGGACGGGCTTCTATTTGGGTCGACCTACGCCCTGATCGGTGTTGGCTTTACTTTGATTTTCGGGGCCATGGGTAAACTCAATATGGCCTATGCCGCGGCGGCACTGGGCGGGGCCTATGCCGGTCTCGCCGGGTTTGTGCTGATCAAAGCGCCACTAGTCCTCGTCTTCGGTATCTCCGCTGTCGCTGCTGCTGTGCTTGGTTACGCCATTTACTTCGTGTGTTTTCGATTTATTCCGGTCAATAATCATCTGGCAGCCTTGATGGCTTCGGTGGGCGGTCTTTTCTTTATCGACGAAGTGGTGGTACATGTGACTCGTGGTTCTCCGTTGACTTTTCCGAGTATGTTTGGTGATGTTTTTTTTGAGATCGGTCCATACGGAATCCGTGGTGACCTGGTCTTCGTCTTTGTTATCGGACTGATTAGTACTGGGATTTTGCTCTACATCCTGTTTAAAACCCGCCTGGGGCTGGCAACGCGCGCCGTCGCTCAACAGGATGTCGCTGCACGTCTTTGTGGTATCGGGGTACACAGTACCAACTCGGTCACTTTCGCAATTGCCGGTGTCCTGGGAGGGATCGCTGGCGCAATGACGGCGGCGGCTGTTGGTGTCCTTTCGCCCGTGATGACAGTGCCGCTAACCATCAAAGGGATTATCGTCGCAGTAATCGGGGGGCTGGGCTCTATCCCGGGCGCGATCATCGCAGGTTTGTTTGTCGGAGCATTCGAAAACGTTTTTCTCTATTTTCGTGGCATCGATGAGAGGGACATGTATGTGGTTGCCCTGTTGTTCATATTCCTCGTCTTCAGGCCGAACGGTCTGTTTGGCACTGCCATCACAAGAGATTAAGCCAACAAACGCCCTGGGTATTCGTGGGCTCTGTATATGGACTACTACCTTAACCTGATCAACACCATCGGCATTCATACCCTGCTGGGTTTGTCGGCTTACCTGTTGATTCTGACTGGGCAGGTCTCTATGGCACAGGCCGGTTTTTTCGGTATCGGCGCCTACACTGCCGCAATTCTCACCGTAATTTTCGAGTCGAGCATTCTGACTGCGATTGGCGCTGCAATGCTGGTTTCTGGTGGGGTAGCGTTCCTGGTCGGATTTCCGGCGCTGCGGGTCCGGGGCTTGATGCTGGTGGTCGCGACCGTTGCTTTCAGTGAATTTGCGCGGATGTTTTTTTATAACCTTAAGTGGCGCGTTGTTCGTGACGGCGCCGAAATCGGTCCGGATGGCACTATGGGTTTTGCCGAAATTCGATACTTCAACGACAACGGTTGGCTCAACTGGGAGGTAACGATTTTCCTTTGGGTCTTCGTGGCTGTCGTGATGGCGCTAATCTGGTGGTCGGATAAAACACGTATCGGTGCCGTCCTGAGGGCAGTCGGTGAAGATGAGCTAGCGGCTGACAGTACCGGCATCAACGTGACGGTTGTCAAAGTTGCAGCGATGACAGCCGGGGGGGTCATCGCCGGACTGGCCGGAAGCCTCTATGCCCACCAGGTGACTGATCTAGACCACCACACATTCACGGTTTTATTGGCTACTTTTGCCATTGCCTATCCTATTCTGGGCGGGCTATCAAATGTATTCGGCACGCTGATTGCCGTATTGTTCATTCAAGGGCTGCTGGTCGAAGGCCTGCGTTTTCTCGGTGATTGGCGAATGCTGTTGTTCGGTGCGCTCATTATTCTTGCGATGAATATCAAACCATTGGGTCTTTTTGATAATCAGACGATCCGGATTCTTCGTAACGCTTTAGGGGTAAAGCGACAGAGCGGCTCTGTCTGATACGCGCGCAGCATGTTAGAAATCAAGACTCTTTCAAAACATTTCGGCGGTGTTAAGGCCGTTGATAATCTGGACCTGCAAGTAGAAAGAGGTGAGATTGTGGGCCTGATCGGGCCCAATGGTTCGGGTAAAAGCACGTTAGTCAACTTGGTGTGTGGTGTGCTCAAACCCACCTCAGGTGAGGTCATATTTGAGGGCCACTCGATGGCAGGGCAGGTACCCAGTGCCCGTCTAAGGCACGGCATTGCTCGAACATTTCAGAATATTCGATTGTTCGGCGGATTAACCGTGTGGCAGAACTTGTGGGTTGCCCGAAATTCTAATGAGGACATCCGATCCCAAAGCATCCTGAGACGGTGGCTGGGCAGTGCTACTACGTTAAAAAAAGAAATCGAGACCATGTTGGAATTTTCCGATCTGGCTGACAAAGCTGATGTTCTTGCATCTAACTTAGCTTTCGGTGAACAACGGCGCTTGGAGCTGGCCAGAGCTGTTGCCGCCAAACCTCGTTTGTTGCTTCTGGACGAACCGGCTGCCGGAATGAACCGAGCGGAAGTAGCGGAACTCGAACAGCGGATCCGCAGCCTGCGAGAGCAGGGTATCACTATCCTGCTGGTCGAGCATGTCATGCAACTTGTAATGGGCGTGACAGACCGGATTGCAGTACTTAATTTTGGCTCGAAGATTGCTGAAGGCTCGCCGAACGACATCCAAGAAAATACGGCTGTACAAGAAGCCTATCTAGGTCGTTCTGACTAAAGTTAGGACCATATGCTGAAAGTTGAGAACATCGTCACCCGTTATGGTGCTATTGAAGCGCTCAAAGGCATGAGCCTTGAAGCCCAACATGGCGAAGTCACCTGCCTCCTGGGTCCCAACGGAGCCGGTAAGACAACAACTATGTTCACCATCGCTGGGATACTCAGCTCTCACAGTGGCTCCATCACACTGGATGGAAACGATTTGACCCATCAGTCGGCGCCCGCCATCGTACGCAAAGGAATCGCCCTGGTACCGGAAAACCGACTGGTCTTCCCAGAGATGTCCGTGGCAGACAACCTCGCTGCAGGAGCCTATTGTCGATCCCGAAGCGAAAAAACGGCCATTGATCAAGACCTCGCCGGGGTCTTCGACCGGTTTCCACCTTTAAAAAATCGACGTGAACAACTCAGCGGCACCCTTTCGGGTGGAGAACAACAGATGCTTGCTATTGGTCGTGCTTTGATGGCCCGGCCCAAGATTCTGATGATGGATGAGCCTTCGCTGGGTCTCGCGCCGCTAATTGTCGACGAAATCTTCAAGATCATTCAGCAACTCAACGAGGAAGGCGTAACAATTCTTCTGGTTGAACAAAATGCCCGTATGGCACTCAAGGTCGCCCACAAGCTCTATCTTTTAGAGCAAGGTACTGTCACCTTTGAAGGGAGCCCGACAGAAATGCAGCAAGACGAACTCATCCAACGCGCCTATCTGGGCGCGGGGGCGGACTAAGACCGGGTACCTGACTCAGGTCCGGTCGGGTTCTGAAGATGACTGACTTTGTTCAGAACTGTATTGACGGATTGATGTTCGGCTCGGGTTACGCCTTACTGGCGCTTGGGTTTACCTTGGTGTTCGGCGTGATGAAACGCCTGAACCTGTCTTTCGGGCCGAGTATCATGCTCGGTGCTTACGCGGGCACCTGGGTCTATCTCAACTTTTCAGACAGTGCCTGGCTCGTAGCGCTGGCTACAGTGATCGCAACCGTCGCTGTCGGCATCTATGTGGAACGGCTTTGCTTCCGGGCCATACGCCGTGATTCCACCATTGCTTCGATGGTGTCAAGTTTTGCTATTTGGATGCAGCTTGAAGAGGTCGCTATGCACCTGCTACCTGAACGCACCTATCCATTTCCAGCTTTCTTCACAACAACCACCATTGAGTTTGGCCCTTTTTACGCACGCAGTGAACATATCACCATGTTGCTGCTGACACTGTTGCTCTTGGTGTTGTTGCATGTATTTCTATTTAGAACCCGGCCGGGCCTTGCACTGAGATTGGTATCGGATAATCCTCTGGCATCAGCCTACATGGGAATTAACAATTCAAGTATTCTTTTTCTCGCCTTTGCCCTGGTATCAGTGATGGGTGGTTTAGCGGGTTTCCTAATTTTGTCCGCGGACACCCAAGTGACGCCATTTTTCGGACTCTGGGCAACCTTTAAGGGTCTAATTGCGATGATGCTCGGCGGCATGGGTTCATTGCCCGGGGCTATCCTTGGTGGTCTGTTACTGGGAGTAGTTGAAGCCAATGCGTTTTGGTATGGCGGAGCTGTGATTCGTGATTTATCTGCCTATTTGTTGTTGTTTGTTATGCTGATAGTTAGACCTGGCGGTCTGATTGGACAGAAGATTGTGGCGAAGCAACGTGCTGCCGACGAGCGGGTCTGAACGGCGGGCCGTATACCCATGCTTAATGACTATGTGCTGACGATCATCTCGAATATCGGGATGATTTCGCTGATTGCACTGTCTGCTTACCTGCTGCTGGTCACAGGACAAATCTCCTTTGGACAACAGGCTTTCTTCGGCATCAGCGCCTATGCAGGTGCGATAGCCACCACTTTGTGGGGATGGCCATTCTGGCTGGCTTTGATATTCGGCAGCGGCCTGGCAGGACTGGCGGCTGGTCTTATTGGCTTGCTTACTCTTCGAATCAGCGGCATGTATTTCTCTATTGCGACACTTGCGTTTGCCGAAATGATTCGTCTGTCGTTGTTTAAGCTGACCTACCAGATCGAGATCGATGGAGAATTAGTCGGCCCAAACGGGGCCGAGGGATTTGGTGAGATTCGCTGGATATTTGATCACGACATCAGTGTGATGGAATACACACTGCTGATTTATGGCGTCTTAATGTTAGTTTTGGTTGGAATGGTACTGCTTGAGCGATCGCGACTGGGAATGATTTTCAGAATGCTGGGGAGTGACGCCCTACTCACAAGGGCCCAGGGGCTCAACCCGGTCCGCTACAAGATTACCGCAGCTGTCATTGCCGGATTCATAGCAGGCCTTGGCGGTACTCTTTATGCACATTCATTTACTTATATTGAACCACAGATTTTTAACGTCATGCTCGGCGTACATTCTTTAGCCTATGGGCTGATTGGGGGCCTGGGTACAGTACTCGGACCTCTGATCGGCGTCGCGATTGATATCGGGTTTTTGGAATCCATCCGGATCTTTCAAGGCTACCGCATGATCGTGTTTGGTGGCCTCGTTGCCGTGATGCTGATTTTCATGCCACGCGGCATACTCGACGAGGCACGTGTTTACTGGATCAAGGCCGTCGCTCGGAGATGGTTCAATGCTTGAGCTGCGATCTGTCAGCAAGGTCTTCGGTGAATTAAGCGCGCTCCACCAGGTAGATCTCTCGATCCCACCCGGCAGAGTCAGTGGTCTGATCGGTCCCAATGGCTCAGGTAAAACGACACTGGTCAACATCATTACCGGTATTTATGCACCAGATACTGGAAAGATATTGTTCAATGGCGTTGACATCACCGGCTCAACTGCTGATCAGACTACCCGATTTGGTATTGCGCGCACCTTTCAGAACATTCGAATCTTTAGTCGTATGACCGTACTTGAGAATGTGCTTGCCGCATTGATCAGCCTCAACGATCAGTCTTGGCGAATACTCCGTGGCTACGCGAAAAGTGCTGATGATCCACAGTTAAAAATCGCCCTCAAAGCACTGGAGACGGTTGAACTCCTGAATGAAGCCGGCGTTGTCGCGGCTGAACTGCCGTTGCCCTTGCGCCGTCGGCTCGAAATTGCCCGTGCCTTCGTTCGCGATCCAGAACTACTTGTACTCGATGAGCCTGCGGGTGGCATGACGCCTACAGAAACTTCAACCATCGCTAGCCTGATTCGGGAACGAATTGCCCCCGGCCGCACTTGTCTGGTAATCGAACATAAAATGGACCTGATCTCGGACGTCTGCCAACACCTGTGCGTACTGAACCATGGGGAGAAGATTGCCGAGGGGTCACCTGGCAATGTACTGGAGCAGCCACAGGTGATCGAGGCTTACCTCGGCCGGGACTGAATCAGATGCTGCACGTCTCCAACCTCGATGTACGCTACGGTGAAGTACAGGCCGTGACATCGGTAGATGTCGAAATCAATTTGGGAGAGATCGTCTCCATCACAGGTGCTAACGGCGCTGGGAAAAGCTCGGTTTTAAACGCGATCTCGGGTATCCACTGCCCCAGTGGTGGTGAGATTTTATTTGAAGGTGAAAATATTACTGGACTGAAGCCACATGCCGTCGTTCGTAAAGGCATCGTACAGGTCCCTGAGGGACGCCAGCTGTTCGCGACCCTGAGCGTCCGTGAGAATTTGCTGGCAGGGTGCCACACAAACAGCGGCTTCGTGCTCAATCACAACATCCCAGAAAAAATCCTGTCACAGTTTCCGGTGCTCAGAGACCGGCTTGATTCATTGGGTTCCAGTCTGAGCGGTGGTCAGGCGCAGATGCTGGCACTGGCCCGGGGATTAATGAACAGACCTAAACTATTATTGCTCGATGAGCCCACCCTTGGCCTTGCGCCGGTCGCAGTGAGTGAGGTGTTCAGACTCATAAGCCAGTTACGTGACCAAGGCCTGACGATTCTCCTGGTCGAACAAAATGTCCGTCAGGCACTGGCGATTTCAGACCGTGCTTACGTCCTGGACAGCGGCCGCACGGTGATTCAAGGCACAGGTCAAGCGCTGCTGAATGATAGTCGATTGGTACAAGCCTATTTGGGGATAACCCAGCGCCAAACCGTGTCCACATGAAAATAACACAAAACTTTCAGGCTACTCTGACGACTGGTCAGGTACGGCCTTGAGAGTAAGTACTCGGCTCTGGCGTGAGAGCGCCATATTGGGCGCATGCGCATGCGCACTTGGTCTGGGTGTGTGGATCGGTAGCCAGTCTTCCTGGTTCATCGATCGTGCTGCACCGATTGCCAACGGCTTGGTCTTCGAAAACCCTCGCCCAATCTCAACGTTCCGACTTATCGATTTTGATCAGGGGACTTTTTCAGTTGACCAGTTAAAGGACAGATGGTCGTTTATCTATTTCGGGTATAGCGCGTGCGGTCAGGTCTGTACTGAAACATTGACAGAACTTAAACGCTTAATACTCGCGCTTTCTTCACTGGACAATGCTCTGCCGATTCAAGTAGTTTTTGTAACTGTCGACCCGGGCCGTGATTCAACCAGCCGCCTCAAGACTTACCTGCGTGAATTCGATTCGACTTTCATCGGTATCACAGGCGATATCAACACTCTGGCTTTTTTCGCAGCGGAACTTGCAGCGCCGTTTACGCTAGGCCCCGATGCCGGGGAAAGCTACGCTTTGGACCACTCAAATTCAATCATGCTGATCAACCCATCGGCAGCTCTCCAGGCGGTGTTAGCACCTCCCCACGATGCACAGCGCCTGCAAGCTGATTTCGGTGCGATCGTTCGATGGTGGCAAACATCACGCTGATTGTCTGTTACACCATCGGCACTTCAATGACAAAAGAGCACGACCCGATTCCGAATCACCAACTGCACAGAAGGTAAATCACGTATAAGGGCTAGCGTGGAAGTGTCAGCCGCATCGATGACAACATAGGCGATGTTGGAAAAATTGCTCGGGTTCACCCTGATTACGGTGGCTTCTCGATCGGCAAGTTGCTCCAGCGCAGCCAGATCAGTGTGCATCACCAACAAACGATCATCAGTCACTGCCCGGGTGAGGCTCGAGTGCATTTTGAGATAGGACTCTATCCATCCCGTTCGAAAACTAGAACCGTCTCGTAGTAGCGCACCAGCCAGAATCCCCACTACAAACATACAGAGCAAAATACTGGTCAATCGTATTGGAAACCGATGTACAACAAGGGTCATTTTGCATTTTTTCCTACACTTCTATAGGCTAATATTGCCACGAATTCAGTCCTAACAGAAACGTCAATATGTTCATACCACGCTTCTTATCAGTCGTAGGACTTGCCCTATGGTTCCTAGTGATATCAACATCATCGCCAGCGGCTGACAAAAAATCAGGTCAGGTGGAATGCGCGGCAACCGACGTTCGACTGGCCTATGACTGCATAATTACACTGACTAATAAGAAAACTGGACAGACAATTAAAGATGCTGAATTTACGGTTTCAGCGGACATGCCCTCAATGCCTGGTGCGCATACAGTTAAGCCAGTTGCCGTTATGAATCATGGCATGGGGATGTACCATGTTCAGTTGGTACTGGAGATGTATGGAGAATGGGCGTTGATAATGGATTTCACCCTGCCAAAACGGGATCGTGTTGTCACCAAAGTTACGATCACCAAAACGGGTGGTGGCAGTACCCCCAAACCATGATTAACACCAACATTAGATAGCGCGTCTACTGGCCCCAGCTTGCTCCAGTCGGTGGGTTTCTTGCCAACCCGGCCTATATGTTCCGACCTCCGTCGTCGATATCGGGTAATCGCCTGCGCATAATTTTTCCGCTTGAGGTTTGTGGCACACTGTCAACAAACTGCACCGCCCGAGGAACCTTATAAGCCGCGAGCTGCTTTCGGCAAAAGTCCACGATTTCCTGTCCCGTAGCCTGGGTGCCGGGCTTTAGCATGATGTACGCTTTTGCGAGCTCCCCTCTTGCCTCATCCTCTAAGCGGCCAACCGCCGCAAGCGCCACTGACGGGTGACCACAAATCACGCGCTCGAGTTCAGCGGGATACACGTTGTAACCGGCTGTCAGGATCATATCTTTTTTACGATCCACAATCGTGAAGTATCCATCTTCGTCCTGCGTCGCAATGTCGCCAGTGTGCATCCAGCCGCCCGCAGCCATTGCGTCGCGCGTAGCCTCATCGTTTCCATAATAGCCCAGCATTACCAGCGGCCCACGAAACATGAATTCGCCTTCGTCGCCGATTTCAAGATCTAGAGTAGGGTCTTCCGCTGATACTATCTTACCCTCGTTTCCGGGATAGACGAGACCAATAGTCCCTGGCTTGTTATCACCGTAGTAGGGGTTGGCAGTTGCGGCGCCAGCCAGCTCGGTCATACCCCAAAGCTCAAGGACGGCTGTACCAACGCGCTCTTCCCATTCAATAGATTTGGCCGCCGGTAGTGTCTGGCCACCCACCGTTGATCGTGTCAGTGTGGATAGATCGTAGTCATCGAATTTTGGATGGGCCAGTAGGAAGTAATATGCCGTTGGCACCCCGTCCAGAATAGTAGCCCGATGTTGTTGTATGGCCGACATAACAGCTTCTTCCTCGAACCGCGGCACAATCACCAGTTTCGCGCCGTACATAAAGCCGCTGTTAAAAACTACGGATCCATAGACATGAGGCAGCGGAAGAGAATTGACCATCACATCTGATTCAGTCCTCACGTGCATCATCGCCGTACCCTGGGCATTCGCGATAATATTGTGATGCGAATGCATGGCACCCTTAGGGTGGCCGGTAGTCCCAGAGGTATAACAGATTGCTGCTAGATCTTCGCGGTTCCGGTGCGCCACTTCAAAAGTGTCAGTACCCGATTTAAGCCATTCTTCAAACGAAGTTGCACCAGTGGGTACCGTGTCACCAAAAAGCACGACCTCTTTGAGCTCGTTGTTGCCCTTGAGGTCTAACAATGACTCGGCCTTGTCAGCTGAACCCAGTACTGCCGTAGTACCGCTATCCTCGACTACGTATTTGACCTCGTCCGACGTTAACATAACGTTGATCGGGTTGATCACCGCACCAATCTTAGCGATTGCGTGATAGCTGACGGCCCACTCCCAACAGTTGGCTGAATACAGTGTGACCCGGTCGCCGGGTCTCACACCGGATGCTTTCAGCCCATTGGCGACACGGCAGGCCATAGCGTCGATTTCCTTATAACTGAAGCTTTTATCTTCGATGATCAGCGCGGTTTTATCGCCGAAACGTTTTGCACTTTCTCGGGAAATCTCTCCAAGGGTCGTTACCATAATTTGTTCCTCCTTATCTTCGCCCTAATCTACACAAACACTCATTTTAGGGATGTCAATATTATTACAGCACCGGCGCTGTTTCCTGTAGTGACGGCCGGTCAGACAATTGGTCACACCATTCAACCAACCTAGGGTGTCCTTCACGCCACTTGAAGTCCGGGTTCCACTGCTCGAGCTGGAGTGTAGTAATCAGTGTTAACTGTGCCATATTATTTAAATCCCCCTGCATCACTGAATCGATGATCTCGTTTTCCCAAACATCGATCAGCCGTGCCGCGCGCGCTTGTTCATGGCTAACTATGCCCGGCGAACGCTCGTCGACTGGTCGAAACCCTTCCCGGATCCACACGCTCACCCCGTCCATGAGGCTCCGCGCCAGCGCTTCTAATCTACGCACCTGTAGTCCCTCAGTTCCAATAGGTGCCTCAAATCGAGGCGCTGCATCAAGGTGATCTAGGTAGCTGCACACCAGCTGAGATTCTTCTAGTCGTGTGCCGTCGGACAGAATAAGGCAGGGCACACGACCAGACGGATTAACCTGGTAATAAGGGCTGTCAGCTTGTCGGGTTTTGGCGATGATCTGCTCGACTTTGTCATCAAGTTCTTTTTCGAGTACCACAATCCGAGCCAGCCGGGCATAGGGAGAAGTCAGCGTAATGTAAAGTTTCACCGGCTTATTGATACCATTCATAGCTACTGTCCTCAGATCTTTTGTTGATGTGCCTATAGTTGACAACAATTGTATGCCGTACAACCACCTGCCCCGCCCATTGTAGCGAAGAAGCTAAATACAGAGCTCTCTAAAGTCGTTTAATCTTAACCAAAATCAAGTTGGGTCGTTGGGTCTTAAGAGGTGCCTTTTGATTCATGTTTATAATGATCCCTATGCAATTTTTAGTACGCGCAGTGTTTGTCTTTGTTTTTCTGGCGGTGGCAATTGAGTCTGCTGCTCAAAGTAAGTTGCGCATGGCTGATAATCTTCATGGCCTCGGTCGCGAGTCTGACCTTCGAAAAATTCCTGTTGTCCTGTTCTTCAGCAGCGAGTATTGTGAATACTGCGACCTGGTTCGGGATGAGTTTCTCAATCATCTTTCGACCGACCCGGTATTTATGAACAAGTTGTTGTTACGCGAAGTTCGTATGGGCAGCAACCGTCCATTGCTCGACTTCAGCAGACAGTCAATAACCCACGCTACCTTTACCGAACAGCGCGCTATCGAGCTCGTGCCAACAATTCAATTCACCGATGGTGTGGGGGATATTCTGGTAGAGGACATTGTGGGTGTGACCACACTTGGGTTTTACGGAGCTTACCTAGAACAGGCTATTGAACAATCACTCAACACTTTACGTCTGAAACACTGATCATCGCATGACCACTAGAGTAACTGACGCGTCCCGAGCGCCACTTGAGTTTTCCGACCAGCACGTACTGCCAGAGTGGATAGATTTTAATGGCCACATGAACGTTGCCTATTATGTTATGGCCTTCGACCATGGTGTAGACGGGCTAACCAACTATATAGACATCGGCCCCGAAGGCATTGATGCACGTGGCACATCCACCTTTACCCTCGAGATACATATCAACTACCTCCAGGAATTGCATCTGGGCGACCCGATAAGTCTGACCTGTCAGCTACTCGATTATGACAGTAAACGCGTGCACTACTTCTTCAATATGTACCATGCAACAGAAAATTATCTGGCCGCAACCTGTGAACAACTACTACTCCATGTCAATCTTGAAGAGCGGCGCTCTAGTCCATTTCCACAGGGCGTCTTGTCGAAGCTTGAGACATTAATGGTGCTTCACCGCCAGTTACCACGTCCAGAACAGGCTGGGCAACCCATTGGCATTCGTCGACGCTGAGTCGACGTCAGCGATTATTTTTGAAGACGTTCAGCTTGTTTCGAAACTTTTGCCAATCGTATATCACTGCCGTAACCCTATCGGTTTCCATTGCATCGATACTCCTACACCAGATGGCATTTATTTTTCCCCCTGCCACATGATCTCATAACCCAATTCTTTTGCCTCACTACAATATTCTAGAACACCGCCAAATGCTTCCAAGAATAAGTCTGCCCTATGTGATTCTTCGTGAGACTTAAAGGATTTCCAATAGGTGATAAGAGCAAAGTGATTTCCTTCTGGTCCGTAATCACCGACAGACCCTTCCTCACTTACAAAACCGGCGTATTTCAAGACTTGGCCAGCGATAAAGTCATCGTATGTCGACCTGACAACGTTACACATTTCACCTATCGCAAACTCTAGGTCCTCACTCCATTCCACCCCCTCTTTGAGTTTGCATACGTTATAAAGCATCACTGCTTCGTATGGCACTGTAATAGGTCCGAACATTTATGCTCCTTAATTTATGCTTTCGTGTTATCGGAAGAATGTATCGATATGTTTCACAATGACAACAACCACCTGTACAACTCCTTGTTTTGATAAGTTACATCTGCATCGTGACCGTCTACTTCATAGACGGTGAGTTTGCCATTTCCTCCTTGCTCATTGATCGATGCAATCATTCGTTCAGAGTCGCTGTACCTAACAATTTCGTCACCTTTATTGTGAAAAGCCCGCACTGGAAGGTGTTGGAACCGATGTGCTTGGTACTGGTTAATTTCAGACACACCTCCAGAAACAGGGACAATACCGGCAAACATATCCGGAAATTCATGCGCGGTAGCCCAGGTCCCAAAACCCCCCATACTGGTTCCGGAGAGAAACGTCTTTCGATCATCAACATCGTAAGTTTCAATCAAATGATTGATAAATGAAAACACATAAGTAGTCCGCCAATAAAATTCAAAAGGACACAATGGGCAAGCAAGAATGAACTGATACTTGTTCGAATTCTCTTTCAGTCCATCTGGAATATTGTCCGTCATAACATTAGGTGAAATGTATTCCCCATAATAACCATGCAAATAAACCAATAATGGGTATTGGTTGTTGGTTGCGTATCCATCAGGCAGAAACAAATTGTATTCACCACTAAATGATTCTTTATGTACTGCTTCAAAAGATTTTGCGGTCATGGCTCTCTAACGTGTATAGGACCCAGTGCTTCCATAGTCTTTTCTAGTTTGTAACCCTTTTATAGAGGGAAAGTGCAGTCAATACAGCAAACACTATGGTTCCGCCAATAAGGTGCCCGGCTTGGATGACTGTCATTGTTCCAAGTGTGATGCACATAACGGCAAATGCCAGAATGCATCCGTTGAGAACTGACTGCTGTGACTTTGTATCCTCTACTCTTCCTGCAAAAAAAGTAATACAGGCTATTGCGAAGAGTAGTGAACCGAGGAGATGCCGAATTGTGACTGCTATATCAAATGCGTCACCCTTAGCGTAAGGAAATTCATTTTCAGTTATCCCTGCTGGGTCAAGGTGCATCCTTAGGCTAATCAACGTTAGCACAACCGCACAAATGGTTAATGTTCTTTTGTAAGACAAAATATTCTTCATGGCCTGTATCTCCGTGGTGTTATCTAATCAAATTTGTATCTATACCCAACGCTCCACTATACCTGCAAACCTTACTTTTATTTGTGGACTATCAACACAATTGCTATTTCTTCAATAAACACTTCCAAAAGATAGGTCGACGCTTCCCGGCGGAGATTCGAGCCCGGCAAGCCGGCATCCTTGGGCGACTGGCCCACCCGGCAATATCTGAAATAGCTTTCGACGGCCACCAATTTGGTGGAATCTTTCGTGCAGGGCATCTTGTAGTTCTCGAACTTTGATAGGTCCGTCATTCCTGGCGAAATATTCCTGCAGGGCTTGGATTACCGCCCAGTGATCTGCTGTTAGATCAAGCCCCTCGGCTTCGGCAATTGTTTCGCTATCTTGTGGTGACCAGCTTACCGGCGCGTTTGGAAATTCTGTCAAACTCGGTGTTATCGAGTCATTACTCATTCTGAATAGACTCCTGTTGGTTTATACCACTGCCTTATTCACAACAGCCACTCAAACTGTAGCCCGTTTTAACTTTGCAGCCATGTCATGAGTGGAGAGAGACGCAATACGCTAGGTTCTGTCTGTTACCGTTCCATCAGGTACGAGAGTCTGTCCACAAACTGGCTGAGACGTTTGTTCATCCAAGTCGCCCATAAAATGTCAGTCTCGCTGATTCTGAAAGCGAAATCCCCGGCTCAGTGTTATACGCCAGCACAACCAGCATACGGGGCTGGCTACCCTTAGCCGGTGTAACCCGGTGTATTGAATTGCGTCCTCGAAACAATACCAGTGATCCCGCACTCAGTGACAACTTTTCAGGAGGAATCTTGCCGTCAAGGACTTTTTTCGACAGTTGGTAGTTCATATCACCTTGGTCGGCGTCGCGCACATCCCTCACATATTCAAATTCTCCTCCATCTACGGGCGGTTGAATCAACAAAGTAATGGCAAACGAAGAGTTATCGAAATGCCACCCGAGTTCCTGTCCATTGCTAGCGTAATGCAGGTTGATAGAAGACAGCGGATCAACATATTCGTGAAGTTCTTCAATATCGAGTACGACGCACAGAAAATCGCGAAATTCCGAAGCATCATAAAGCACTCGCAATGCCGAACCGTCTGGAATCTGATCTGTAGTAATACAGCCTTTCGATGAAACTACTTCTCGATTACGGGGATGATCGGATGAAAATTCCGGATCAGAAGGTGACAGATAAATGTTGTGGTTCTTCTCGGTAAAGTAAGCCAGGTGTTGATTATCTATACCTTCATTTTTAATGGAGGCTATAGCCAAAGATGTCAGAAAATTATCAAGTACCAATACGCCATCTTCATCCAGTTTCCCCTTGCACTGAGTTCTAAACTTAGAATCCGACAATGGGTATTGCTCAAGGTTAACTATGTCACCTGATAAGGTTCTCATTACTATCTGACTCCAACCAATTCAATCAGCTACTGTTAGACAATCGATCAAAATAGGTGATGCGTTCAAAAAACACCCCATCGTCTCTAGTTTTTACGATTGCCATCCCACAAAGATCTGTACCAACAAGCTCCCACCATTCCCAATCCGTCAGAATTCCATCCCTATCTTGACGCACCTCGTCTGATAGATCCCATACATTGGTTGCACCAAGTAAACGAGTTCGTTTGTCCCAACGGATCATATATTCTGGTAATGACGCCCGATTCACGGGTTCGGGTTCCGCAGGGTCATCAAACATGAAGTCATGCGAAGTTGATGAAATCAGCTTATCAGCATCAAGCTCGTACCATCCCTCGATATACCTTGTTCTTAACTCAAATCTCGTCGTCATTAATTTCTTGCCCGTCTTATTTCCAACACGCCACTCATAGCCTAAACCGCTCAGCCTTTTCAACAACATCCAGGCCAGGGCTAGGTTAATTAGTTAGTGGTGAACTCAGCATATTTTAGGCCTTCATATTCAGGCCAGCTGTGTTGCCCAGAACAGGCGCGGTGCCCCATCTGGCATTCGTCAACGTTGAGTTGGCCTCAGCGTTTATTTTCGAAGACGTTCCAGAATGCCTTCGAGTTCATCGAGGCTGTTGTATTCAATGACTACCCGACCACCTTGACCGCTATGCTCCAAACTGACTGTCGCAGCCAACAGTTGCGAGAGCTCCTCTTCTAACTGATGCAAATCAGCATCTCTAGGTACAGGTTTGCGTTTTTTCTTACGTTTGCCACTGAGATAGCGCCGCACCAACTGCTCAGTCTGGCGTACGGAAAGCCGCTGTTGGATAACTGTGTCGGCCACGGTCAGCTGTTGCTCACGCGGCAATGACAGGATCGCCCGGGCATGCCCAGCTTCTAGGCGACCGTTCTCGAGATGCACCCGGACAGCCGGGTCTAGATTCAGTAACCGCAATAGGTTACTCACCGCTGCTCTCGAACGTCCTATGCTGTCCGCGACCTGCTGATGCGTCAGACCAAATTCGTCCAGCAGTCGTCTTAGTCCGTTCGCTTCTTCAACCGGATTAAGGTTTTCACGCTGGATGTTCTCGATCAGACCCACCACCAGCGCTATTTCGTCAGCCACACGACGAACCACTGACGGGATAACGTCAAGACCAGCCATCTGTGCCGCGCGCCAGCGCCGCTCCCCAGCAATGAGTTCGTAGTCACCCGCAGGGGTCTCCCGCACTACGATGGGTTGCACCACCCCGTGTGTGCGGATCGAGTCCGCAAGCTCGGTTAAAGCAGTCTCATCCATATTGGTCCGTGGCTGATACCGCCCTGGGCGAATCGTCGCAACAGGTAGATAGCGGAGTTCGCCGTCGCTTTGTGCAACAATTTTATCCACCCCGCCTAACAATGCATCTAGACCTTTACCTAACCTCGCTTTTCTGTTCATGGCACGCCTCCTGTCTGCTTGGTCGGAGTATTGTCTTGAGCTGAAGTGGCACCCATCATCTCTCCCGCCAGCGCCAGGTGGGCGAGACTGCCCAGACATTTTTCGTCATAGTCGATCACAGGCTTACCATAACTGGGGGCTTCTGCTAAACGGACATTGCGTGGAATCACCGTGCGAAACAGTTTGTCACCAAAATGTTGGCTCAGTTGCTCCGAGACTTCTCGGGTTAAGCTGTTCCGTCCATCGTACATGGTTCTCAGCAGGCCCTCGATCACAAGACCTGGGTTAGCGCTCTGCCGTACCCGGGCCACGGTTTCCAGCAACCCCGTCAAACCTTCCAGTGCATAGTACTCGCATTGCACCGGAATCAGCACCGAGTGCGCCGCAACGAGGGCATTAATCGTCAACACGTTCAGCGCAGGTGGGCAGTCTATAAAGATGTAGTCGTACCCTGTTTCGTCTCCCAGCGCCGAGCGCAAACGATAGTTGTCGTTTCCCTGCTCCCCGCCGAGTTCAGCTTGCGCGCCTGCCAATCCGCTCTCTGCCGGCAGGAGATCAAGTCCTTCGCGCACAACGACCACGGCCTCACGCAGCGTGCAGACATCCAGCAAAAACTGGTAACTCGAGCCCGACAGATTGTCTCGGTCCACACCGCAACCTACTGTGGCGTTGGCTTGAGGATCCAGATCGACCAATAGCACCCGGCGGTGCATGCGGGCGAGTGAGGCACCAAGATTAATAGTGGTGGTCGTTTTGCCGACACCGCCTTTCTGGTTGGTTACCGCAATAATACGCGTCATTTCAGGTCAATGGTCATGGCCACTTCGAGATCAGTAATCAAAAATTACAGCATGGCGTTCGGCATCAAGCCCCGGCACCTCAAGCCGCACTACATCAGCCCGGCGGCGGAGTGAATCAGGCAGTTCGCGGATTTCAGTCTCCGGGAAGATGCCCTTCATCGCGATCACGCGCACCCCCTCGCCGCAAAGATGTCGGGCCATGTCCATCAGCGCCGGCAGCGCGGCAACCGCCCGCGACACAAGCGTATCAAAATTCTCTGTCGGTCGGTAATTTTCAACCCGGCTGTGGACAGCTACCACGCTGGTGAGTTCCAGGGTTGCACAGGCCTGTCGCAGAAAAGCCACCCGTTTGCCGCGGCTATCAAGCAAGGTCCACTGATCGGCCGGTCGACAGATGGCCAGCGGCAGCCCAGGAAATCCAGCGCCAGCGCCAATGTCCAGATGGCGCCGGCCTTTCAATAAAGGCGCGATTGACAGACTGTCCAGCAAGTGACGCGACACCGCCTCTGAGCGGCAGAGCGTGCCAGTGAGGTTATGGACCTTGTTCCAGGTATATAGCAACTCCAGAAACTGTGTACACCGCTGCGTGGCCGGTTCATCCAAAATACAGCCTGCATGCGCAGAGCCTGTGCTGAGTTGATTCGCCAGTTCCTGCTGATCGTGCAACGCGTGACCTCGATCAGGCCGCAGACTGCAGTGATCGTTTCTTAAGGTACACCAGCAACAACGAAACTGCTGCCGGTGTAATTCCCGAGATGCGGCCCGCCTGACCCAATGTGGCCGGTCGGTGTGCCGTGAGCGTTTGGCAGACTTCGTTGGACAGCCCGCGCACCTCCCGGAAATCCAAACCTTCGGGGATTTTCGTTTCCTCGTGACGTCGGGCGCGTTGAATTTCATCCTGCTGACGTTCAATATAACCGGCATAACGTGCTTCGTTTTCCAACTGCTCGATGACTTCGGGAAAATCAATTCCGGGCCCAGCACCCGGCAGCGTCACAAGTTCGCGGTAACCGGTCTCCGGCCGCAGCAGCAGTTCTGCCAATCGGGATTCACGCGTCAGTGGCTGACCCAACAATTTTTCGGCTGCTTTGGCTGCCGCCGAATCGGGCCGAATCCAAGTGTTCTGAAGCCGCTGTCGCTCCTTGACAAACACTTCGCGCTTTTCGTTGAAATACTGCCACCGCGCATCGTTCACCAGCCCCAGCGCTCGTCCCGTTTCTGTCAGCCGCAGGTCCGCGTTATCTTCTCTGAGCTGCAATCGGTACTCAGCTCGCGAAGTAAACATGCGGTAAGGCTCCGTGACGCCGCGTGTCACCAGATCATCAATCATGACACCGATATAGGCTTCGTCGCGGCGCGGTGTCCACGGCTCGAGCCCCTGAGTACCACGAGCGGCATTCAATCCGGCAATCAACCCCTGACCGGCCGCCTCTTCATAACCGGTGGTGCCATTGATTTGTCCTGCGAAATACAGCCCCTCTACAGCCAAAGTTTCCAACGATGGGCGAAGGTCTCTGGGATCAAAGTAGTCATACTCAATCGCATAGCCTGGTCGGGTGATGATGGCATTCTCAAAACCCCGGATACTCCGAACCAATTCCCACTGCACATCGAATGGCAGACTGGTAGAGATACCGTTCGGATAGACTTCGTGTGTATCCAGGCCTTCAGGCTCGACAAAAATCTGATGTGCCGACCGCTCGGCAAATCGCACTACTTTGTCTTCTACCGAAGGACAATACCGCGGTCCTGTACCCTCAATGACGCCGCTGAACAACGGAGACCGGGTAAGGCCGGAACGGATAATCTCGTGAGTACGTTCGTTGGTGTGGGTGATATGACAGGAAACCTGGCGAGGGTGTTGTTTGGGATTTCCTAGAAAAGAAAATACCGGCACTGGCACGTCGCCGGGCTGCTTCTCCAACGGATCATAGTCAATGGTTCGCCCGTCCAGTCGAGGGGGCGTACCGGTTTTCAGCCGTCCGGTGCGCAAGGACAGGCTGTGCAGATTACGGGCCAGCATGGCCGATGGCGGATCGCCCGCCCGGCCGCCTTCATGATTGTCTAGACCGACATGTATGCGTCCAGCAAGGAACGTTCCTGCTGTCAGCACTACGGACCTCGCGTCAACAGTCAGCCCACTGTGTGTGACGATACCTGTTACGTGCCCATTCTTGATCACGAGGTCGTCCACGGCCTGTTGAAACAGGCTCAGGTTCGGCTGGTTTTCAACGCTCTGGCGAATCGCCTGCCTGTACAGCACCCGGTCAGCCTGAGCGCGAGTCGCACGCACTGCCGGGCCTTTTCTGGCATTGAGGATGCGGAACTGTATGCCGGCTCGATCAGTCGCCTGTGCCATCGCCCCACCCAGAGCGTCTATTTCCCGGACGATGTGGCTCTTGCCGATCCCGCCGATCGCCGGATTACAAGACATCTGTCCGATCGTCTCGATGTTGTGTGTAACCAGTAACGTCCGTACACCTGTCCGCGCAGCGGCGAGTGCAGCCTCGGTGCCCGCGTGACCGCCGCCGATTACGACAACATCAAACTGATCTGGATATTTCATTTGTCAGCATGCCTGCCTAGTTCTTGCTGTAATAATAGTCATAAAGACTGTGGATGCGAGATGTAAACGAACTCGCTTCTGCATGAGAGAGACTGGTATCGTCAGGAAACCAGACAGCCGTATAGAGTTTTATCCCGTACTGGGTTTTCACCGCCTTTAATTGAGTATGCAGTTGGGCCCGACTCAGTTCTGTATGTCGGTCCGCACCTGGCAACCGCAAAGCGTAATGGAAGCCGGACTCGTCTTTCCAATAGTGTATGCTAACCACGTACCGGCCAACCTTGCTGCGCGCCGGCTTGACGAGCCGGTTGTAATCACTCTCAAGCTCGGTGTAGCGTGCCTTCAGAATCTCGAGGGCTTCGAGTTCTTCTCTCATAATCTCCCGTTCTTTCTTGAAGGCCACCACTTCGTCTGTGTATTCTGCTCTTAGAAAATCCAATTCTTCTTTGGTCAGACGATATTGCTCTCCAACAGCTCTGAGCTCGCCGCTTAAGCTCGCTTTTTCTTCGGTCAATCTGGCTGCGTCTTGCTCGAAACGACGTCGCTCGGCGGCTAGTTTGGTCTGCTCGCCCTCCAGTTGTTGACGTAAACGCTCCAACTGTTTTACCTGAGTTTGTAGCTCGGTATTCTTCTGCAGCAAACGGTCTCTCTTCTGCGCCAGCTCCAAATTAGCTTCGTCAACGATGGACAGCTTAAGTTGTAGGTCGCGTCGCAATTGGTTCGTCGCACTGAGACGATCGGTTAAATCCAGTGTGTCTTCTTCCAACACCGCTCGATCCGCTTGACTCTGTTCTGCAGCCTGAGTCAGTTCCGAATAATTTTCGCGCAGTGACTGCAGTTCGTTTCTCAGCGTGACGATCTGAATCTGCAGATCGCTGCGCCCGGCTTGAAGCGTAGTGACCTCGCCCGAAGCCTGTTCATAAGCAGCGTTCAGTTGATCGTGTTCTTGCTGCAGGGCACGTTTTAGCTCGCCCAGCGCTGCAAGTTCGGCCCGCAAAGTCGTATTGCGTTCACCCAATCCAGATTTGTCCTGCTGCAGTGCGGACAGTGCGCTGGTGAGCCTGTTGATCTGCTCTTTAAGTTGGTCACGAACGCTCTCGAAATCCAGCAAACGTCGTTCCTGGCCAATGGTGGTTTCAGCCAACACAGCCTTTTCTTTTTCGATCTGAGTTTTCTCTCCAACCAGTGTGTCGTACTGTGCCTCGAGTGCCTTCTTAAGCGTTGCAAGCTCCGCCAATTGGCGGACGAGCGAGCGTTTTTCCGTCGTGAGGGCTGTGTACTGTGTGGATAATTCGGCCTTCTCTGTCGCGAGTTGTTGGCGAGTTGCAAGCGCGTGGTCGCGTTCTCCAGTAGCTTCGGCGAGGTCGCGTTCCAGCACACCCTTGAGGGCGGTAAGCTCAGCCAACTGACGGACCAGTGTGAGCTTTTCTTCGCTCAGTCTATTGTGCGCCGCTGTTTCAGTGTTGAGCGCCTGTTCTAACCCTTGTGCGGTGTCAGTCAGTCGAGAAACCTCTCCTTCGAGACGGTTTCGAACAGTGATCAGCGCGCTGTGCTTATCTTCCAGCGACTGTAGATTTGTCGACAATACCTGTCCCGATTGGATCAGACTTTGTTTTTCGTTCGTCAGGCCCTTACGAACCTGTTCCAATGCAGCGATATCTCTTAATAACGTTTCAACTCGATCTTGCCGTGCCACTGAAGTCCGATGCTCATCATCTCGCTGGGTTTGCACCTCCGACAAGTGCTGTTCCAGCAACGCGATGTCATTACCGAGGGTGGTCACCTTTGATTCAAGCCGGTCACGCGTGCCCAAAAGGGCTGTCTTCTCCTGGGCCAACTGTATTCGGCTATCGTCCAGTACTGTGTTCTGCACGATGAGTACACGTTTTTCATCCTGCAACACAGTCCGTTCACCGATTAGGGCAGCCACCTCGTTTTCTAGCTCAAGTCTCAGTGATTCAAGCGACTGGTGCTTCTGCTCCAGACTCAGCAATGCACCGTCGAGGGTGTCACGCTGCTCTGTCAACGTACCGCGCTCTGCGGTCAGATGATCCCGAAGTTGTTCAAGCGATGTGACTTCGCTGAGCAGTTCACCGATATGTAGCTGCTGTTTTTGCGATGTGGCTTCAGCACGTTCTTTTAACGCAACGGTTTCGCCCAGCGTGAGTTGCAGTGCCGCCACCTCTTCTCCCAGGGAATTGGTTTTGAGTTCCAGCGCTGTCCGCTCAGTCGTCACCTGTTGTTCATACGCCATGGTCGTGCGCAGCTGTCGGACCAACTCCATGTTTCGGATCAGGATGATCACCAACGCTAGCAGAAATATCATGACGATAACGGTCATAACATCGGTAAACGACGGCCAGATGCTGTCCTCGTTGGTGGCTATCTGACCTGATTGCGAGACCCGAAGGTCAACGAACCCCGCGTTGTGCATCATCTTTTTTGTGGATCTTGGAGGCGGAACCCTTCCCTGAGTAGGTCGATCATCTGCTCGAGTGAAGCACTGCTACGCTGCATCTCGTCACGATAACTAACGAGGAGTTCCTTTAGCTCATCAGCCACCTCGGCGTACTGTGCCTGAGAGGCATCGAGCCTTTTCACCAGCGCGGCAGCAGCCCGGATAATGTCGGCGAAGTCCTCGATGACTGTTTCCGGCGTGACCTGAAATCGAGGCAACAAAATAGTTGCCGTGGTCTCTTCGACCCGACTGATCACGAGCGTCTGTACGTCTGTTAGGCGAAGATAGAAATAACCGAAAAACAAATAAGCCAGAATGGCCGTCATGGTCGTGGATAAAGCGGCCGACATGCCGTGAATAACCATCCCCAAACCGCCGATTTCGGTCACCGTGGAAACCATGTTGGAGGCGCCGAAAAGTGATATAGACAGAGAAACAATGGTGCCAAACACGCCCGTCAATATGAGGACGTTCTGAACAAACTTAGGAAAACTGTTACGGCTCGATTCATTGGCCAGAAGGGTAGCTGCCAATGCATTATGGTTGACCGGTGATCGGCGATGGTGGAGGTCGCGCAGCGTGCGGTAACGCCTCAGAATAATGGCACCTTCCGAAAGACCTCTCTCTGGGTCCACCCCGCTGTCTACATTGTCCAAAAACTGCCCAATCGCCTGTTCTTCCCCGCCGTAGCTGATAAAAAGGCGTACCAGCTGATACATCCCGGACAAAAACAGCAGAAGGATACCGCCATTGATGAACCAACCCACTTGAGTCAGTTGATTCCTCAAATAGACCTCAGCCAGAAATTCGCGCTGCCACAGCGCTACCAATAAACAGATTACAGCGAGCGCTGCAAGCTGCATCAGGATTGGCTTGATATAACTATTTTGCTGCCTGGACACGGTCATAGTGCGCTGTCGGTCGTTGTGAAATCGCCCTTGGTCAGGCGATGATACGTTAAGCCTGATTATCCCATGATTTTCAGGGTGCCTTCGTGACAAATGGTGACTTTATCCAGGTTTTACCTCCTGAGGCCCCCTGTTTAAGCCCAGACTACGCCGGCTCTTTGGGTGTCGCTTGCGAGTTCACAGGTAGTTTATTATACTATTTAGTAGTACTAACATTATAGGAGAACCGGACTTGCCAGCACCTAGGAAGCCTCCGCCATCCTGGTGGTTGCTGGGCTACCTTGCCCAATATCAACCTCAAGCACTGCTTACAACACTGGAAAAAGCGGGGTTACCGGCGGATCGTGTCTATCAGTCAGCCACTGAAACCGCCCAAAACCTGCCTAATCCGGTCTATCGTCGCCTGTCGAAGACATGGGCCGTACGTCGGTTGCGTTACCGTAAAATACCAAAGCCGTAGCGGCACAATACTCATTGTACTATTGAGAAGTACAATCAAGAAACTTAATGGAACAAACAGCTCAACCCGATCTGCTTTCAGACACCCGGATCGCCAAAATACACAGCATTTCGAACAGGATGGTGGCAGCGTTCAAAGCAGTGTTGCCTGATGGATCAAGGGGAGGAGAGACTTCGACGACATCACCGCCGATAAAATCCAGACCTGTCAGTTCGCGAATCAAGCGCTGGGCCTCGCGCATGGTGATACCACCAGCCTCAGGTGTGCCGGTGCCGGGCGTATAGACCGGATCCAACCCGTCGACATCGAAGGTCAGATACGCCGGCCCGTTACCCACCACCCGTTTGGCTTCCTGGGCTACCGCCTGCCAGCCCAGGTCATCGAATTCTTCGATGGTAATCACCCGCATCCCGTTGTCCCGCGAATAGTCGAGGCCGTCGGCAAAGTTCTGACCGCCGCGAATCCCGATCTGTACGGTTCTCCGGGGATCGATCAACCCTTCTTCTGTCGCCAGGCGAAACGGTGCACCATGATGAAATTTTGACCCAAAAACCGCCGGCCAGGTATCGGTATGGGCGTCAATATGGACCAGCCCCAGCGGTTGATCGTAGCCGGGCGCCAGTGCTTTTAGAATCGGGTAGGTGACTGAATGATCGCCCCCGACGGCCAGAGGGCGAACCCCCGATTTAGCAATGGCTACAAAATATCGTTCGATATCGTTGATTGCCTGGTCCAGGCTGAATAAGTCATTAAATCGAACGTCACCCAAGTCTGCTACGCGGGCCCGGTCATAGGGCTGCTCCCCCGTTGCGACATTGATTGCACGCATCAGGGTTGACTCATTTCGCACTTCCCGGGGGCCATAACGGGCCCCAGTTCGGCAGGTCAAACCGCCGTCGTAGGGTATTCCGATGATCCCGATATCCACCCCATCAAGTGATTCGACGTGCGGCGTGCGCATAAAGGTCGCTACTTCAGTGAAGCGAGGGGCTTGCATGGGCTCATAGGGCTCGCCGGTAATATCTGTGCGTTGGTAAAATCCTTTCTGGTCTGTGTTTGACATCTTCAATCTCCTGTCCGGTATCCCATTATGCGGGTTAAGTTGCCGCACGACCTTGAATTGTGCGTTGTTTCGTGACTTTGTGACACCATGAAGTATTACTGTGATCAGGGCGGTGTTCGTGTAAATAACGGTGGGTGCTGCGATGATAATCCGCAGACCCGGGCTATAGTCGATAGACTTCCCTCAAACAACTCTGCTGCGCCAAATGGTTTTCCCGCTGAGCGCTGATAGCCCATAAGACCAACTCGGAGTAACCCCATGTCTGACCGTTACATTAACTATGACAAACTAAAGATCGATCGCCCGGCCGACGGGATCCTGAAGATCACATTCAACAAGCCTGAGCGCTTGAACTCGGTGGATTCTCAAACACACTCTCAGCTGACCGAAATATGGCGTGATATCGATGCGGATTCGACCGTGCGCGCGGTTTTAGTAACCGGCGCAGGAAAGGCGTTCTCCGCGGGTGGGGATTTTGACCTGATCGAAGAAATCATCGATGACCCGCAAACCAGAATGCGGGTCTGGAAGGAAGCGCGTAGCCTGGTTTACAACATTATCAACTGCAACAAAGTCATCGTTTCAGCGATTAACGGCCCGGCGGTTGGCGCGGGTCTGGTGGTAGGCCTGTTGGCCGACGTATCTATTGCAGGTAAGGCAGCACGCATTGTGGATGGTCACACCCGCCTGGGTGTAGCGGCCGGAGACGTTGCCTGCATCATCTGGCCCCTATTGTGCGGCATGGCTAAATCCAAATACTACCTACTGACCTGCAAACCACTGAAAGGCGAGGAGGCTGAACGCATCGGGCTCGTGTCCTTGTGCGTAGACGACGACCAGCTGCAGGAGACAGCACTGGAGATTGCAACCGAACTGGCAGCTGGGGCACAAAGCGCGATCCGCTGGACTAAGTACTCCCTGAACAACTGGCTTCGGATGGCTGGACCCACGTTTGATGCGTCGACTGCGCTCGAAATGCTCGGCTTCACCGGCGCGGAAGTGAAAGAGGGTCTGGAATCGCTCAAGGAAAAACGATCGCCTCAGTTCCCAAAAGATTGTCCGCTGTAACTGCGCTGTACAACCAGTCGAATCCCCGGTGTTACCCCGCACGCACATCAATCCTCCAAGTCACTGGGTAACCGAACCAAAGCTGCCTTACAGTCAGGCAGTGCGTTGTGGTGAACTGATCTTCACAACCGGCCAGGTTGCTTTGGATACAAACCTTACTGTCATCGCCGCGACTGATTTACGTGGTCAAATCCACGCGGCGGTTGACGATCTTTGCGGGGTGCTGGATGCAGCCGACACGAAACCGACCGATTTAGTACAGCTGAGGGCCTTCTACATTCCGACCAACACGCTAACCAGTGACGAAATCATGGAATGGATCGGCCAATGCCTGGGTTTTCTGGGGGCAGCCGGACCAGCTATTACCCTGGTTCCGGTCGAAATGCTGATGTCGCCCGGCGTGCTGTTCGAGATTGAAGGCGTCGCAATGCGTGGACAACGTGGCCAATCACTTGACCGAACTGCAGCGTCGGACCCGCACTGGTATGGTTTGCCGAGCCCTTTCAGTCACATCTTGCGAGTAGGCCAAATGCTGTTCACCAGCGGTATCACTGCGCGGAACCGTGCGGGAATGGTGCTATCCCCGGGCGATCTGACCGGGCAATCACACGCTGTGCTGCAGCGACTCGACGGGTTGTTACGTCAACTCGGTAGCGACATCCGAGATGTCGTAAAAACCAATGTGTTTAACGTAGAGCTTGGCAACGCCCAAGACTGGTCAGCCCCTGCCCTCGCTCGGGCCAGTTACTACCCAGAACCCGGACCTGCTGCAACAGGGATTAGCCTGCGTACTGCCGAACCCCGTGATGTCATGATAATTAACGACGTGATTGCGATGCGAGGCGAGGACGGGCAACGCATGGCTCGATCATACGTCTGGCCAGATAATCACTGGGACTGGCCTGTGCACTTGCCCTACCGACACGGGATTCGATGCGGCGATCTGGTGTTTCTCGGTGGTCAGGTGCCACTCAATCAAGATGCCAGTGTTGCATACAAGGGAGACATGGCCGCACAGACCGAGCTGTCCATGGAATATATTCGCCGCGTACTCCACGAGTTCGGACTGGACTTTACACATGTAGTTCGCATCAACACCTTTTACGCAACCGGAGACACAGGGGACGCAGATGAGTCCCTTTGGAAGCGCAACCTACATGCGCGCTTTACCCACTTTGTGTCGCCCGGACCGACAACAACCGGCATACCTTTGCCCTACCTGGCGTACGCGGAGATGAACATCGAAATTGATGTGATTGCGATGGTCTAAATATTTCAGTAAGGCGAACAGGTCGTGTCTATCTACTTATACAGACAAAACCGTAGGAGTCATTGATCAGCATAAGCCGCTTGCGCTGACCCGCCTTTGGAACTGGGCAAACTGTGTAGAATCGGCTTACCAAACGCCTTTTGACAGGTGAGCCAGGACATCGGACTATGCCAACCACAACACTCAACCGATACGCACCAGAACGACACATCAAAGCGCCAACCGGGGATAAACTTCAGTGCAAGCACTGGGGGGCCGAGGCCCCGATGCGAATGCTGATGAATAACCTGGACCCTGAGGTCGCGGAAAACCCGGCCGAATTAATCGTCTACGGTGGAGTCGGACGGGCTGCCCGCGACTGGGACAGTTTCGATCAAATTATAGGTTCGCTCAAGAACCTCGAGGAGAACGAAACACTGCTCGTCCAATCGGGTAAGCCTGTCGGTGTGTTCCAAACCCATGAAGAAGCACCCCGAGTACTGATTGCCAACTCGAACCTGGTTCCTCACTGGGCAACACTGGAACATTTCTCAGAACTGGATCAACAGGGCCTAATGATGTACGGACAGATGACGGCCGGATCCTGGATTTATATCGGTTCCCAAGGCATCGTTCAGGGGACCTATGAAACATTCGCGGAACTGGCCCGACAGCACTTCGGCGGCTCGTTCGAAGGCCGGTGGATACTGACTGCGGGGCTCGGTGGCATGGGCGGCGCCCAGCCGCTGGCAGCGACCATGAATGGCGCATCGATGATCGCAGTGGAATGCAACATGCAGTCGATTGAGTCGCGCCTGCGGACTCGCTACCTCGATGCATGGGCCGACAATCTGGATGACGCTCTCAAGCTGGTCGAGGATGCCCACAACAACGGCCGGGCTATCTCGGTGGGTTTGCTGGGTAACGCCGCCGACGTGTTTCCGGATATTGCAGCGCGCTCCCGACAGGATGCCAGATACCTGCCCGATGTGGTAACCGATCAGACCTCCGCCCATGATCCTCAGACTGGCTATCTGCCCCAGGGCTGGTCAGTCGACGATTGGATTGAGCGTCGACGAACTGACCCTGCCGGTGTCACCAATGCAGCTAAAGCATCCATGGCCGTTCAGGTGCGGGCGATGCTGGATTTCTGGGAGCGGGGAATTCCGGTGGTGGACTACGGCAACAATATCCGTCAGATGGCTCAGGAAGTCGGCGTCAAAAACGCTTTCGACTATCCTGGTTTTGTGCCTGCTTACGTCAGGCCACTGTTCTGCACTGGTACAGGGCCATTCAGATGGGCGGCGTTGTCAGGGGACCCGGAGGACATTTACAAAACCGACCAAAGGGTCAAGGAACTCATCCCGGACAACCCGCACCTCCATCGCTGGCTGGACATGGCTCGAAAACGAATCGCCTTCCAAGGCATGCCAAGCCGGATCTGCTGGGTGGGACTGGGTGATCGCGATAGGATTGGGCGAGCCTTTAACCAGATGGTGGCAAATGGCGAGCTGAGTGGGCCGATCGTGATCGGCCGCGACCACCTGGACAGCGGATCGGTTGCAAGCCCAAACCGCGAGACCGAAAACATGAAAGACGGGTCAGATGCTGTTTCCGATTGGCCCATCCTTAACGCGCTTTTGAACACGGCATCAGGTGCGACATGGGTGTCTTTTCATCATGGCGGTGGTGTGGGTATCGGATTCTCCCAACATGCCGGTTTGGTCATACTGGCTGATGGTTCAGCCTCGGCTGATCGAAAACTAGCCCGCGTATTATGGAACGATCCTGCCACCGGTGTAATGCGTCACGCTGACGCGGGATACGAGGAGGCGATAGCATGCGCCCGGGACAAAGGTCTAAACTTGCCGGGAATTCTGGCTTAACTCTCTACGGATAAGATACTTGTAACCGAAGCAGGGGATTTGCAAAAGTCTTGTGGCGAACGTTGTCTGACGGCCTCATTCTAGTTTGGGATAATTAGAAAGAACCAGGTCGCCCTACGTAGATAGGCCCCTATTTACCGATACAAAACTTCGAGAAGATCTGACCCAACAGGTCTTCCGTGGTAACTTGGCCCGTGATTGCACCGAGTGCGCGCTGTGCCAGTCGTAGTTCTTCCGCAAGCAACTCATGGGCCAAACCAACCTGTTGTTCTGCGGCCTGCAGGTGAGTTTGTGCTGCCAACAACGCTTCGATGTGGCGCCGGCGGGCCATCAGAGGCACATCACCCATACCTGTGTATCCAAGCATTTGCTGAATAGTCCGCTCCAAGACATCAATGCCGACACCAGTCTTCGCCGAAACCGCAACGCTTCCTGCACCTTCGTCTTCAACTACCCCGGACGCTCTGCCACTGAGATCACACTTGTTGTAAACCCGAAGCATTCTGTCTGCGTCGGGCGCCATTGATGCATGATTCTGGCTGGTCTGCGGTTCGCTATCGTCGATCACAAACAGCACCAGGTCGGCCTGTTCGATTGCTTGTGTGGCCCGACGAACGCCTTCTTCTTCGACGTAGTCAGTGCTCTCTCTCAAGCCCGCTGTATCGGTCAGCTGGATCGCTATACCGGCTACATCGATCGTCGTATCGACCACATCACGTGTGGTGCCTGGGGTGATGCTGACGATAGCCCGATCTTCTCGCGCCAATGCATTCATCAGGCTTGATTTTCCGGCGTTGGGCAACCCTGCCAGCACAGCCCGGGCACCGTGAGCCAATAGACTTCCCGGCCGGGCCTGGTCCAGCAATGACGAGAGCCGCTGATTGCTATGATTTAACCGGGCTTGTGCTGCGTTTGAATCGAGCACACTCACGGGCTCCTCCGAGAAGTCTATATCTGCTTCGAAAAATACCCTTAAATCATCTATCTCCTTCGATAATTGGATTATCTCCGTCGAAAAATCACCCATTAAAGACCGCACAGCTGCCCGCGCAGCAGCCTGGGTCTGGCTATCAATAAGGTCGGCGACCGCTTCGGCTTGAGCGAGATCCAGTTGGCCGTTAAGAAATGCCCGCTCGGTGAATTCACCAGGCCGCGCTGGTCGGGCACCATGACTCAAGGCGCAGGCCAGAACACCATCCAGTACCCGGGGTCCGCCGTGGCCTTGGAGCTCCAGTACATCCTCTCCGGTGTAAGAGGCCGGCGCTTCAAAATAAAGTACCAGCCCCTTGTCCAGCGGTGAACCATCGGCTGCTCTGAACACGCGGTGCGTGGCTTGTTTCGGCGGTGGCAGTACGCCGGTGATGGCGCGCGCAATGGCCCTGGCTCGAGGCCCTGACACCCGGACGATGCCGATGGCGCCCACGCCAGGCGGCGTTGCAATAGCGGCGATGGTGTCTTGTTCCTGTTGCACCATTGGTGACCGCAGTCGACTGGACGATGTCAACTCGCCTTAACTAGCCTCCAGATGCGGCGATCTTTCGTGTAATCATCCACTGCTGGCCAATGGACAGAAGGTTGTTCACCAGCCAATACAGCACCAGCCCAGCGGGAAACCACAGAAAGAAAACCGTAAACATCACTGGCATGGCCAGCATGATGTTCTTTTGCATCGGGTCCACGGGCGTAGGATTCAGGATCGTCTGACCAAACATAGACGCACCCATAAGCAACGGCAACACATAGTACGGATCCTGAACGGAAAGATCATTGATCCATAACATAAAGGGCGCTTGCCGCAGCTCGACGCTTTCCAACAAGACCCAGTACAACGAGATGAAGACTGGAATCTGTATCACTATTGGCAGACAGCTGCCAAAAGGATTGATCTTTTCCTTTTTATAGACCTCCATCATGGCTTGCTGGAATTTCTGTTTGTCGTCGCCAAAACGCTCCTTGAGCGTTTTCATACGGGGCTGAAGGTTCTTCATCCTTGCCATCGACTTGTAGCTGGCCGCCGACAACGGATAGAACACAAGCTTGACCAGCAACGTCAGTAGGATAATCGACACACCCCAGTTTTGGACAACGCTATGGATGTAAGTCAATAACCAGAATAGCGGGGATGAGATCGGTGTCATCCAGCCGTAATCCACGGTCAACTCCAACTGCTGATCTATCTCGGTGAGGCGTTTCTGTTCTTTAGGGCCAACAAATAGTTGAGCGCTCAGAGACCCCTGTCCGCCAGCCGGCACCACGACCGGCTCTACACTCTTGTAACCAATGTGGTAACGCGGTTGGCTGTCTTTGGCTGTAACCGTTGAATAGAATTCATAGGCGTTACTCCCTTGAGGCAGCAACGCGCCCACGAAATAGTGTTGCAACATAGCGACCCAACCCGAGGGAGTGTTACGTACCAGATTTTCATCGTACATGTCATCAAAATCTATCTTTTGGTACTTCTCTTCCGGTGTGTAAATAACGCCGCCTGTGTAGCTTGGCAACCGGCCCAAAAAGCCAAATCCACTAGATTTCTGCTCAACCTTAGTGCGAAGGATCTGGTTATATTGGAACCCTTGCCACGCTGTAGCGGTAGCGTTATCAATCTCATAACGGATATCGATGTAGTAGCTATTTCGATAAAACGTATAAACCTTGCGATAGATAACACCATTTGGGCTCTGCCACCCGAGGACTGCTTCTACGCTATCTGCATCGGGCAACAGGGAATAATTGTGCTGATTAGCGTCGTACTGCGTATGGTGATTTGGTAACTCCCCCTGGGTGCCCAAGAGGCCGCCCTGGATAACAAACAGGTCGGCACCCTCTTCGTTTAACAGCCGAAACGGTTCATCTGGGTAGTCCAGCTTTTCAGGATAAGTTAACAGCTCTAACCGCCTCAAGTCGCCGCCATAGGTATCTATGGCGGCGCGTATGAGATCAGTTTCAACCACCACAATGTGACTTGTGGGCAGGGTATTTAATGTCGGTTTAGGCACTTCATTTGCAGCAGTGCTGGTGACTGTGCTTGCGGTAGTCGGTGCACTGGGGACATCTTCAGTGTTTACCGCGATGGCTTGGCCCTGCCCGGATTGCTGAGCTGTTTGTGACATCACCGGCACTACAGGTGTTGCGTTGTGTAGGATCCAGGCCTGCCAAATCAGGACCAGCACCAGTGCTAAACCGGTAAACAGTATGAGTCTTTGGAAATCCACTTTTCGTGCGTCAGTGGTGCAAACAACCGGAGTTGCCCGCGTTCTCGCCTGGCACCATGTCCACACCACCTGGGTGCCAAGGGTTGCAGCGGATCAGTCGACGCAAGGTCAGCCATATGCCACGGGTTACACCGTGACGCTCGATTGCCTCTATGGCATAAGACGAACACGTGGGATAGAAACGGCAACTCGGCCCCAATAACGGACTGATCAAGTAGCGATATCCACGCAGTGCCGCTGTGACTACTTGCCGCATTTTTCTCTCACCCGTATCCAGTGACCAAAAAGACTTCGATCGACCTGTAAGCGTTCGGTTTCGTTGGCTTCCTGCCGTGCGATCACAACCAGGTCCAGACCAGCCAGTGGCTGTTTGTGATAACGAAAGGATTCTCGTACCCGGCGCTTCAGTCGATTGCGCCGCACCGCTTTAGTAGACACTCGCCGGGAGACTGTGATGCCTAGCCGCGCGCCGCCTGTTGGTCGTCTCGCCGCAAAAACAGTAAACAGTTGATCATCGCTACGGCATCGTTTTGCGATCGTCGTACGGTAATCCTCGCTGTGCAAGAGGCGTTCGCTTCGCATGAAGCGGGCATTACTCACTGCCAACGGCTTACGTCGCCCGGCAGTCAGGCGCTAAGCTGCGCCCGGCCTTTCGCCCGGCGCGCGTTGAGCACAGCTCGTCCTGCACGTGTCTTCATCCGCGCCCTGAAACCATGTCGTCGTTTTCGTTTGACTTCACTGGGCTGAAAAGTGCGCTTCATAAGGCGTATCCTGAATTCTTTGGCCGGCTCTCAAAAAAGGCGTCGGACTTTACTCGTAATTATGGCGTAATGTCAATGTTTTTAGGTAGTCTCCTGTGTTCTGTGGATAAGTAATAATAGGATAATTCCTGTGGATAACTTTAAAATTATCGTTTACACTGGGCCCTTAGACAGTCGCCGCCCACTCGCCCCATTAAACCTAAACCGCGCCAAAAACGCTATCCACAGACTCCACCATTACAACCGTGTCTACCGCGCTTTGGAAACTTTGCTTAAGTCGTCTCGAAGACGACCTCTCCGCACAACAGTTCAACACCTGGATCCGACCGCTACACGCCGTCGAACATGCCAACGGTCTAACGCTGCTCGCACCCAATCGATTTGTGCGCGACTTCGTGCGCAAAGAATATCTTGGGCTAATTTCTAGCCTGGCAAAGAACTTTAGCCCAAAACCGGCTGCGGTCAGACTGGATATTGGCAGCGAACAAGCAGGAAGCGCTACTTCAGTCACCGCCGATCAGCAACCGGCGGCCCGACACAAAAGTTTGGGTGCTCTGGGTTTTGAGGGCCGCCTCAACCCAGCGTTTACATTTGAGACCCACGTTGAGGGTAAATCCAACCAACTCGCCCGGGCCGCTGCCAGTCAGGTCGGAGAAAACCCGGGGCAAGCCTATAACCCGTTGTTTCTTTACGGGGGTGTCGGTCTGGGCAAAACACACCTGATGCAAGCTGCCGGTAATCTGACCCGGCAACTCAAGCCAGACGCCAAAGTCTTGTACGTACACTCCGAACGGTTTGTGGCTGATATGGTCAAGGCTTTACAACATAACGCGATCAATGAGTTCAAGCGTTTTTATCGATCTTTAGATGCGCTGCTCATTGACGATATTCAGTTTTTTTCGGGAAAAGAGCACTCACAGGAAGAGTTTTTCCATACTTTCAATACGTTACTGGAGGGACAGCGGCAAGTCGTGATTACCAGTGACCGTTTTCCACGTGAAATTTCCGGCGTCCAGGAACGTCTGATTTCCCGGTTTGGCAGCGGCCTGACCGTCCCGATCGACCCGCCCGAACTCGAGACACGAATGGCCATCTTGAAAAACAAAGCCCAGCAAAAAGGCGTAGACCTACCAGAAGATGTGTGTTTCTTTGTGGCCAAACAGATCCGATCCAATGTTCGGGAGCTCGAGGGCGCATTGCACCGGATTATCGCCAGTGCCAACTTTACCGGCCGCAATATCAACATCGAACTTGCTCGGGAAGCCCTGCGCGATCTGTTGGTTTATCAGGAACGACAGATCACCATACAGAATATTCAGAAAGTAGTGGCAGAATACTTCAAGATGCGGGTCTCGGACCTTCATTCCAAGCGACGGAACCGCCAGATTACCCGACCGCGCCAAATCGCCATGGCGTTAGCGAAGGAACTCACCACCATGAGCTTGCCAGAAATCGGCGATGCGTTCGGGGGTAGAGACCACACAACCGTCTTGCACGCTCAGCGTAAGATCGCTGAGTTGGTCAAGACAGACCCGAAGATCAGCGAAGACTACCAGAACTTGTATCGCCTTCTAGGTGGATAACGTGTGGGTTTCCAGTGGAAAACTATGACATGATTTTCTTAAAGCAGTTTTTACGGTACTTTGTTACCATATGTACAATTTAATTCACAATATTACACACACCCCCTAATTCTAGTAACTATTTGTTTTTATTATGAAAATATAACTTTTCTACTTATCAACAGTCCTAATTAAATCAGTAAACAGATTACTTATGAAATTACTAATAGAGCGAGAACAACTTCTAACACCGCTCAACACCGTCACCAGTGTTGTAGAACGCAGGCAAACCCTGCCAATACTGGCGAACGTGTTGATGCACCTAGAGAACAACACACTCACTTTAGTTGGTACTGATCTGGAAGTGGAAACCAGCATTCAAACCACAGTGCTAGACGGCAGTGATGGTCAGTGTACTGTGACAGCTCGCAAACTCCTCGACATTTGCCGCGCGCTACCTGATAACGCCAAACTGGAATTCAGTGCAGACGGCGGCAAGCTCAAGATCAAGTCAGGCCAGAGCCGCTTCAGCCTACAGACCCTACCAGCGGCCGATTTTCCGCGGCTTGAGACTGAGAACTGGGAAGAACGAGTTCGCCTGGAGCAATCAGCACTACGGGGTCTTTTCGACAAAACAGCCTTTTCGATGGCGCAACAGGACGTGCGCTATTTTTTGAATGGTGTGCTGATTGAGTTGGATGGCGACACGATTAACGCCGTAGCGACGGATGGGCACCGGTTGGCACGTAGCCGAACAAAACTGCCCAATGCTGCCGGGTCGCTGCGCCAAGCAATTATCCCCCGAAAGGCCGTTCTGGAACTCGGGCGATTCCTGGCCGACGGCGGAGACGAGATAACACTGGAACTCAATCCAAACCACGTGCGATTCAGCCGACCCGGCGCACAACTAACCAGTAAATTAATTGATGGAAAGTTCCCCGACTACAAAGCGGTCATGTCGCAAGTCCTGACACAGAAAATGGTCGCTGACCGAGAACTGCTCCACGAAGTGCTGGCGAGAACCTCCGTGCTAACAAACGAAAAATATCGGGGTATCCGGCTGGATTTATCTAAGGGTTCATTAAAGCTGTCGGCCCACAACCCTGATCAAGAAGAAGCCAATGACGAGGTGAGCGTGGAATATGAAGGTGACAGCCTGGAGATTGGATTCAACGTGACTTACCTGATGGATGCACTTCGGGCTATGTCGACAAAGACTGTGGAAGCCGAGTTGCAGGACGGGAACAGTGGCTGCATGCTCCACGAACCTGATAATGATGACACGCTGTACCTGATTATGCCCATGCGATTGTAGAGAAGTCGTACGTAAAAACTACCCACCAGCCTTTATTGTTTCACGTGAAACCAAGGGATTAACCCCCGGGGGTTTGTAAGGCTGGTTGTTTCACGTGAAACCACAAAAATCCCCTAAAAACAGCCGTTTTTCCGGCCCAGTAACGCCTGTTCGTGATATAATAAAAGCCCGCCACGAGGAGTATTTATGAGCGTTCAACCGGTCTACGATGAAAGCAGTATTAAGGTCCTTAAGGGGTTGGAAGCGGTCCGCAAACGACCCGGCATGTATATCGGTGACACCGATGACGGTACTGGCCTTCATCATATGGTTTTTGAGGTGGTCGACAACTCCATAGACGAAGCACTCGCAGGCCACTGCAAAGAAATTACCGTGACGATACACGCCGACGAGACGGTGTCGGTAGTGGACGATGGACGGGGTATCCCGACCGGGTTGATTACAGAAGAAGGACGCTCTGCGGCGGAAGTCATCATGACCCAACTGCACGCGGGGGGAAAATTTGACCAGAATTCCTACAAAGTGTCTGGCGGTTTGCACGGTGTTGGCGTTTCGGTGGTTAACGCGTTGTCATCTAGCCTCAGGTTAATAATTCATCGGGGTGGCAAAACATACCGCCAAGATTACCAGGGGGGTGTACCGACTGAACCACTGACTGAGATCGGTGACACCGCCCGCACTGGCACGGAAGTTCATTTCAGACCCGACCCGCTGGTGTTCACGGACCTCGTGTTACACCACCATATTCTGGCGAAGCGGCTCCGGGAGTTGGCTTTTTTGAATTTGGGTGTTCGGAACATATTGTTAGACGAACGAGTCGGGACAGAGGAAGTCTATGAATATAAAGGTGGAATAAAGGCGTTTGTCGAACACCTGGGGAGCAAGAAAAATAAGCTTCACCCAACGGTATTCGCAGTTAACGCGGAACGGGACGGTGTTCAGCTCGAGCTCGCGCTACAGTGGAACGACGGCTATCAGGAAAATGTTTTCTGCTACACCAACACCATCCCACAGGGTGATGGGGGCACCCATCTGGAGGGGCTGCGAGCCGCAATGACCAGAACGCTGGGTCGTTATATGGACGAAAGCGGAGCCACGAAGCGGGCCCGGATCGATGTAAAAGGGGAAGACTGTCGAGAGGGCCTGACAGCTGTGTTGTCGGTGAAAGTCGCGGACCCGAAGTTCTCGTCGCAAACCAAGGAAAAACTCGTTTCTTCAGCTGTCAGAGGTCCGGTCGAATCGCTGATCAGCGAGCATCTCGGGGCTTTTTTGCTGGAGCGACCGACAGAGGCTAAAGCGATCGTCGATAAAATCGCTGATTCTGCGCGGTCAAGAGAGGCCGCGCGGCGTGCACGCGAGATGACCCGCCGAAAAAATGCCTTAGAAATGGGCGGTTTGCCGGGCAAACTCGCGGATTGCCAAGAAAAAGACCCGGCACAGTGCGAGATTTACCTGGTCGAAGGAGACTCGGCTGGTGGGTCGGCGAAGCAGGCGCGCGACAGGCGCTACCAGGCCATTCTCCCCCTTAAAGGCAAGATCCTGAACGTGGAAAAGGCGCGATTTGACCGAATGATCGCGTCAGATGAAGTCGCGACACTTATCACAGCACTGGGAACCGGAATAGGTAAGGATGATTTCGATGTCAGCAAACTACGTTATCACAGGATAATCATCATGACCGATGCAGATGTCGACGGGTCGCATATCCGAACCCTGTTGCTGACATTCTTCTACCGCCAGATGCCCGAACTGTTAGAAAGAGGCCATATATTCATCGCGCAACCGCCGCTGTACAAAGTCTCCCTGCGCAAGAAAGAGACATACCTGAAGGACGACGACGAGATGAATCGTTATCTCTTAGGATTGGCGCTGGAAGGGGCGAAACTCCAGCGACGAGATGAACCCAGTGTGGCTCTGGCTGGGCCCGAGCTCAAGGCACTGTGTACCGAATATTTCGCGATTAGATCGGCGATTAATCGGTTGGCCCGACGCTACCAGGCCGAGGTGCTGTGGGCGCTCAGCGCCTTGGTGCCATTGGGTCAGACGGGCCAGCCCACCGAGCAAGACCAAGTCGAATTTGCACAACTATTGAATGCTAGGCTATCAGGGACTGTAAGTCAGGGGGCCCCCCAGTATCGCGTTTACTTTGATAACGCCGATGACGTGGGGCAATGGTCGCTGGTGGTTGAAAGCGAGCACCACGGGCAGTATCGTCAGACTCGGCTACCTGCTGAGTTTTTCGATACCCAAGAATATGGATCGATGATTGCGTTAGGCCAGCGACTGGACACATTAGTGGGTTCGCAACCAACGGTGGTTCGAGGCGATAAGCAGACTGCAGTAGAGGATTTTGCCGGTGCCATTGAGTGGCTGATGTCAGAGGTCAGGCGTAGCCTGACAGTGCAGCGCTATAAAGGGTTGGGCGAGATGAATGCCGATCAATTGTGGGAAACGACAATGGACGCGAGTCAGCGGACACTCTCCCGAGTACAGATTGAAGATGCCGTTGGTGCCGATGAGATATTTAGCGTACTGATGGGCGATGATGTAGAGCCTCGCCGCGCGTTCATCGAGAGCAACGCTTTTTCCGTGCACCACCTAGATATATAATAAAATCAATTACTTATCAATGAAGTGTGCGAGGCGCTGAAAGTATAAAACGAGGAATTGTGGCGTCGAACGCTCGGCCGTCTTCAGCGACCATCTGGTAAGTACCGTGCATGGTGCCCACGGGCGTTTCAATGACGGCCCCGGACGTATAGCGAAAACCCTCCCCAGGCTTGAGCACGGGTTGCTCACCGACGACACCTTCGCCTTCGACCTCTTCGGTTCGGTTGTCGGCATCGGTGATGAACCAGTGCCGAGAAATTAGTTGAGCGGTGACGGAACCACGGTTTACCAAGGTGATGGTATAGGCAAAAACAAACCGGTCTTCATCGGGCTCAGAGTGTTCCGAGACATAGGCAGTTTCGACCTGAACGTCGATGTCGTACTGGTTTTCCATAATGTTGGTGCTCCTGTTCTAACGATCACAATTGACAGTGACGATGTTACCGTTTTCTGATTGCAGATGCATAGCTGCCAGTTGCCGACCCCAGACACAGCCCCCATCTAGGCCGTAGAGAGTACGCTGGTTGTAAATGCCAAGATCTGACCAGTGGCCAAAGATTAGCCGCGTAGTGCCCAACGATTGCCGGTTCAGATCAAACCAGGGCTTAAGCGGAGCTGGCGCTGCTGCGGGCAACCCCTTAAATTCCAGCTCAAGGCTAAGGTCCGGCGTACAGTACCGCATCCGGGTAAGTGCGTTGGTAATGAAGCGCAGGCGGTCCCAACCGGTTAACTGATCACTCCAACGGGCCGGGGTGTTGCCGTACATGTGGGCAAGAAAGTCCCGCCACTGGTCTGAGCGTAGTATTTTTTCGACTTCGTGGGCCAACAACAACCCTTGATGCAGTGTCCAGCCAGGATACAGCCCGGCGTGAAACATTGCAGTATTTAAGCCAGAGTCGAAATGAGCCAGGGGCAGGTGCCGGACAAAATCGGTCAGTTCATCTAGATCAGGGGCTTTCAGTAGACGATCAAGCCGGTAGGCCGTCTTATTTTGATGCAACCCTGCCGATAGGGCCAAGAAATGAAGGTCGTGATTCCCCAGCACCACCGTGGCCCGGTCCTTTAAGGATTTGACGAATCGGAGCACCGCCTCGGAATCGGGGCCGCGGCTGATTAGATCTCCCACGAACCAAAGGCAATCAGTACCTAGGTCGTAGCGGATTTTATCGAGCAAGCGCTCAAGACAAGACATACAGCCCTGAACGTCACCGATGGCCCAGGTGGCCAAAGTTTAACTTAGCCCTGCTCAGTCATTGAGCAGTTCGAGACCCCGCGCCCGGCGTTCAGTGGGTGAGAGGTCGTCGTAGATCGCATCGAGACGTCGCTGCCAGTAGGATTCACGGATAAACAAGTAGGGGTCGAGCTGAAGTTTTAGGATATGGTCTGCCATGAGCAGTTCAGCGCGCGCATTGAACGTGCGCAAGGCGTAGCCCAGGGTGAGGTCACGATCACTAGCGTTATACGACACAGGGTCGGCGTAGATAAATGCTGGGACAAGCGCGACGGCGTCGCGGACATTGCTTGGCCCCAGCAACGGTAACACCAAGTAGGGCCCGGCCGGCACTCGCCACCGGGCTAGAGTCTGGCCATAGTCTTCTTCGTGTCGCGGCCTGCCAACAGTGCCAGCGACGTCAAAAAGGCCGGCAATGCCGAGGGTACTGTTGATAACCAGTCGTTCAAAGTCGAGGCGGCCTTGAGTAAACCGCCCCTGTAATAAATCGTTGGCAATCGTCGCGGGCAGTTGCAGGTTGCTAAAGAAATTACTGACCGACAATCGGACCGCTGAGGGGACGGTATAGGCATAAACAACAGCGATGGGGCGAATTAGAAAGCGGTCCAGGCCATCATTGAAACCAAAGACCATACGATTCACAGGCTCAAGGGGATCAGACAGTGGGGGCGCCGAAAGACTGCTATAACCAGCATTATTTGGGGTAGCGCAACCAGTGAGCAGCAGCGCAAGAGCCAGGAGCAACGGGAGACTGTTGTAGCGAACACCGCCCTTCAGATGCCGCTGTCCCAAATCAAGTCGCCGGATGACCAAGTGTGCCCAACGGTACGCGAGTCGCATATACCGACTATAAGTCCGGACCAGGTTCCCGAACAGTCCTTTCCATCGGGTTAGCCAAGCCATCGATTAACCCGTGAAACATCCTCTTCATTAAGCTGGCCGGACAGCTGTTCTAGCAACAAGACCTGCAGGACATAGTCATAACGTGCTTTGAGGTGGTCTCGTTCGGCTTGGAACAAGTCTCGTTGTGCATCAAGCACCTCAATGTTGGTGGTTAAGCCTACGGCAAAGCCTTCTTCTTTGGCCTGAAGCGCGCTTTCTCCAGCGATAACCGCTTCTGCCAGCGCGCTGATTCGACGCAGCTGACTATTGATGCTAAGAAAAGCTTGGCGTGTCTTGCGCTGAATCTCACGGCGAGCCAATTCGTAGCGGGCGCGGGCAGCATTGTGATTCGAAGCCGCTTCTCGGATCTGGGCGTTGATGAGGCCGCCTTGATAGAAAGGCAGCTTGAACGACAGGGTCACGCTGGCGTTGGTGCCGTCGGCCGAGGCGCTGTCAGAGTATTCAGCAGATAAATTCAAGCCCACTGTGAGTCGCCGTAGTGCTTGTTGTCGGTCGATCTCTGTTTCAGCCACTGACGCGTCCAACGACAGTGCTTTGAGCGACTGATTATCCGATAGAGCCCCGTTAATCCACTGTCCAGCATCATCGGGCTGGGGCCCGGATAATGTCATAGCGGGAGACAGTGATAACAACGTGCCGGGATCCTTACCCACCAGGGCGATCAGCACCTGCCGCATGTCATCCAGCACCCGTTGGGTATCGATACCTTCAGCCACAGCGTTTTCGTAGCGGGCCCGGGCGTCGTAAAGATCGGTCCGGGTGCCCAGGCCAACATCAAGCCGCTCTTCGGCGAGTTCCAGTTGTCTACGAATGGCCCGCTGGTTGCGCTCTGACAGCTCTAGGTTATCCTGGGCTGAGAGTACCGCAAAATAACTGCTGGCTACGCGCTGAATCAGTGATTCAGCAGCGATCTGGTAGTTAATATCCGCCGCATTAGTCTGCAGGCGCGCTTGCTTGATCACCAGACGGCTTGAACGGTCGTATATTGATTGCGTGAGCGACACTGTGGCTGATGCGGCCTGATTGCTCGAATCCTTGGAGCTGAGTGTGTAGCTGCTTGACGCAGATAATTGTGGACGAAATGCTGCTTGGGCCTGAGGAATAGCTTCTTGGCCAGCTTTACGCCGGTGGATTTGTGCTGCGAACTCGGGATCGCTGGACCGCGCCAGGTGATATATGGCCAGCAGGTCGATACCGCTGGTGGCCGAGTCCGAAGAAGAGACAATGATCGTTGTCGTTGAATCAGTGGCCGTGTCACTGTCGGTTTGCGATAGAGTTTCGCTATCAGTGGTATCCGAGGCGTCTGTAGCGACGGTGGCTGCCAGGGTCTGACTTTCTTCTGTATCGGATTCGACCGCTGGTTCGCTGGTAATCTTAAGGGACTGGCCGGGGTAGATTACGTCGTTCTTGTCCAAACTGTTTAGCGCCATTAGGTCTGCGCAGCGCACCTCGAACCGTTCTGCGATTTCACACGCCGTGTCTCCAGGCTGCACTGTGTACTGATTCTGGGCTGAAACCCACGTGCTGGCCGACCCAATCAGAATAACTATAGTGCGAAGGAACGCTTTAATCATATTCGTTTTCACTCCGGCGTAAATTTTAAAGTCAGAAAGTGAATGCCGAGGGGGTCCGGACATTAATCAGGGGCGGTAAGCTGGTGTCAAAAAGAGAGAGTTCAGTCAATTCTCCAACATCGTTGCGGCTATAGAGCATAGCCTCCATGATTGGCGACTGACCAACAATTGCGACCAGTCGCCCGCCAGCGGCCAGCCGATTGCGGTGGGCATGGGGTGGAACGGGCACCGAACCAGTGAGGATAATAGCGTCCCAACCGTCGTTTTCCGCCCAGTCTTCAGCAGCGTCTCCTTCTTCGAAGGTTGCGTTGACGATACCCAGGCTTTCCAACCGGGCTGAAGCAGGTTTCAGAAAGTCACCATGAATATCGATGCTGGTAACTTGGGCGCAACAACTGGCTAAAAGAGCAGTCAGGTAGCCAGTGCCGGTACCAACTTCGAGGACCCTATCGGCAGAGGTTAGTGCTAGGGCCTGGGTCAGGCGGGCTTCAACCTTGGGCTGCATCATACACTCACCGTGGCTGATCGGCAGATTTAAGTCAGCAAACGCCAAATCTCGATCTTGTGGGGGCACAAACAGTTCACGGGGCAGTTTCTTTAGCAATCCTAATAGCCCAGGGTCCAGCACCTCCCACGGGCGAATCTGCTGTTCAATCATGTTGAAGCGGGCGAGTTCGATATCCATTGTTTGGCGGGCGATGATTGAGAAAGCTAAAAAATTCTATCACAGCCATGGTGCCGAATCGGCTAGCTGTGCTTTGAAGGCCTTCAGCAGGCACCCAGATCAGCGAGCTTGAGTCACTCGCACAACACACTTTCGACCAGGACACTTGATTTCGGTGTAATAGATCAAACAGGCAAGTCAATCAGCAAGATCGAGTGACCTCATCACACTAAAATTTGTGACAACATGAGTACTTCGGGACGAGTTGATGAAATCCAACACTAGCTCGTCGGGGCGTTGGTAGAGCGCAAGCGGTGGGATTAGGGAAGATGTTCATAAATAGTGACCGTGGCGAACGCTGTAGGATAAATTCTGAAGAATCCAGGCGCGTGTTGACCGTGTTTGGGTGCTCACCTATACTGCCCGACCCCTGTGGCGGTGTGCCGCTCTCGTTTTTGTATCAGCGACGAAGCGTTTATCTTGCGTATTGGTCATCGTAAGACCGCATGATCGAGACGATAGACTGTGTGCTGGGCGGGAACATGTTAAGACGAATGTTGGTAGCACAGTGTGGGGTTACGGCGTTACTGGCGCTCGCTCTCTGGCTGTTCGGACCGAATCTTTTGCACTCGGCCTTGCTTGGTGCGGGAATCGGTGTGGCAGGGAATGGGTATGCGGCTTGGCGAGTGTTTGCCGGTAGTCGCTCGAAGAATGGATCTGTTGCCATGTTTGAGCTTTACCGGGCAGAATTTGGCAAACTCGTTATCATCGGCGTACTTTGCGGGTGTGCTTTTATAGCCCTTGAAGATTTGAACTTTGCTGCCTTTCTGGGCGGGTTGGTCTTGGTGACCCTCGCGTCTGTGGTTGCAGCGGCGACAAATACGGTTGAGTTACCGGAACAACTGGGAAGACAGATTTAAACTGCAATGGCCAGCGACAGCCTGACAACCACCGGCTACATAAAGCATCACCTACAGAATCTGGCCTATGGCCAGCATCCGGACGGTACATGGGGATTGGCGCATAGCGCTGCCGAAGCCAGAGAAATGGGGTTCTGGGCAATCCATCTCGACACAATGTTTTGGTCAGTGGCATTGGGTGCGCTCTTCGTCTGGTTATTCGGCAAGGCGGCCCGCAAGGCCACAGCGGATACCCCGAGCGGTTGGTTGAATTTTGTCGAGTGGGTTGTTGAATTCATAGACGACAATGTGCGCGGCTCTTTTTCTGGTAAGAATGATCTTATTGCACCGTTATCGCTGACACTTTTCGTTTGGATTTTAATGATGAATTTGATGGATCTGGTACCAGTTGACTGGATTCCACAGATCGCACATCTGATGGGTATCGAATACATGAAAGTCGTGCCCACGACAGACCCCAACGCAACTTTTGGTATGGCGCTAGGTGTTTTTCTGCTGACGCTTTATTACAGTATCAAGGTAAAAGGCCCGATGGGATTTGCTGCCGAACTGACGATGCAGCCGTTCCAGGCCACCAACCCGATACTAAAAATCATTCTGATGCCGATCAATTTCTTCTTAGAGTTTGTCAGCCTGGTTGCAAAGCCAATATCACTGTCTTTGCGGCTTTTTGGCAATCTTTTTGCTGGCGAGATGATATTTATATTGATTGCCCTGTTGTTCTCAGGAGGGCTGGCGTTTGCTGTGGTGGGTGGCGTTTTGCAACTGGGATGGGCTATTTTTCATATCCTGATCGTGCTACTGCAGGCGTTTATTTTTATGACCCTGACTATTGTCTATCTCGAAATGGCGCACAGCCACCACTGAGCGACCCAACATCAGGCCAAAGAATTATTGGTATCACGCTGACTTTTCTTAATAGGAGAAACTCATGGAAACTGCTTTACTCTACGTTGCCGGCTCGGTTCTGCTCGGGCTAGCCGGTGTTGGTGTTGGTGTCGGTGTGGGCGTGCTCGGCGCAAGATTCCTGGAGGGCATTGCCCGACAGCCAGAACTGCTACCGATGCTCAGGACCCAGTTCTTCATTGTTATGGGGCTGGTAGATGCCATCCCAATTATCGGTGTGGCAATTGCGCTCTACATCATGTTCGCTGTGGTGGGTGGTTAATACCCAGGCTTTTTTGGACGGAAACAGGTTATGAATATCAACTTGACACTGATCGGGCAGACCATTGCCTTTGCAGTTTTCGTCTGGTTCTGCATGAAGTTTGTTTGGCCGCCTATTATCTCAGCGCTAAACGAGCGCAAAACCCGGATCGCTGACGGCCTTGCCGCGGCTGATGAAGGGCAGCGTGAGAAAGCACGGGCGGAAGAACATGCTGCAGAGGTGCTTGAAGAAGCCAAGGGCCAGGCGCAGGAAATCATACGCAGAGCAGAACGACGCGAGACAGAAATGGTCGAGGAAGCCAAGACTACGGCACGTGGCGAAGGAGACCGTATTCTCACTGCCGCCCGGGGCGAGATCGATAAGGAAGTCAATCAGGCGCGCGAAACTTTGCGAGCACAACTCGCTACATTGGTGGTTGCAGGTGCCGGGCAGATACTGAGCCGAGAAGTCGATGAAAAAGCCCATTCTCAGCTCATCGACGAACTCACCCAAGAACTCTAAACCCCAACAACATCTAGTCGCTACAGGACCCATTTTCTTGGCCGAACTTTCAAATATCGCAAGACCGTATGCGCGGGCTGTATTCGAACTCGCCAAGACCGATGCCGACTATTCGGCATGGTCCGAGCGACTTGAATGGCTCGCAACGGTGGCAGCTGACCCGAATATTGGCACTCTGTTTAATAACCCAAGGGTGTCAAAGCACGCCCTTGCCGGGGTATTTACGGACATATGTGCTGACCAGGTTGACGGGAATGCCAAGAATCTGGTGCGGTTACTGGCACAGAATCGGCGCTTGCATGTGCTACCCGCGATAGCAGAACAGTACGAACGCTTGCGCGCCGAGGCTGAGCAGACTGTTCAGGCCGAACTGGAAACCGCCCTGCCCGTCAGTGATACCCAGCAGCAACGAATCGCCGAGGCCCTTAGCCAGCGCATGGGGCGCCGAGTCGAACTGACAGTAAAAACAAATGAGGAACTCCTGGGCGGTGCAGTGGTACGCGCCGGGGATCTGGTGATAGACGGCTCGATACGGGCCCGACTCGAGAAACTGGCCACCGCTATCAGCGGCTAGTAGGCCACAAACGGAGCTACTGAGAGGAATTCAGGTATGTCCATGCAGCTAAACCCCTCCGAAATCAGTGAACTGATTAAGGAGCGGATCAAGGATTTCGATGCCAGTGCCGAAGCTCGCACAGAAGGCACCGTGGTGAGTTTGACAGACGGCATTACGCGCATCCATGGCCTGGCAGACGCCATGCAGGGTGAAATGTTGGAGTTTCCAAACGATACATTCGGTCTTGCGCTTAATCTTGAGCAAGACTCTGTCGGCGCGGTTGTGCTCGGAGACTACGAGCACATCGTCGAAGGCGATACCGTCAAATGTACTGGCCGAATCCTAGAAGTGCCGGTCGGAGATGAACTGCTCGGCCGAGTTGTGGATTCACTCGGCGCGCCGATTGATGGCAAAGGCAGTATTGACACAGCGCAGACATCGCCGATCGAAAAGGTAGCGCCGGGGGTGATCAGCCGTCAGTCTGTCTCAGAACCGGTACAGACTGGCCTTAAATCAATCGATGCCATGGTTCCAGTTGGTCGCGGCCAGCGCGAACTGATCATCGGTGACCGACAGACCGGGAAAACCGCGGTTGCGATTGATACGATCATCAATCAGAAAGGCGCCGGCATAAAATGCATTTACGTCGCCATCGGACAAAAAGCGTCATCAGTGGCCAATGTGGTAAGCAAGTTGGAAGAACACGGCGCTATGGCACACACCATCGTGGTTTGTGCTTCAGCAGCTGAGTCGGCAGCGATGCAATACATCGCACCCTACTCCGGCTGTGCCATGGGGGAATATTTCCGAGACAAGGGCGAGGATGCGCTCATCATTTATGACGATCTGACTAAGCAAGCCTGGGCTTATAGACAGGTGAGCCTGTTGTTGCGCCGTCCACCGGGTCGAGAAGCTTATCCTGGGGATGTGTTTTATCTTCACTCAAGACTGCTGGAGCGAGCTGCCCGGATCAACACCGATGAAGTGGAAAAGCTGACAAACGGGCAAGTCAAGGGACAGACCGGATCTCTGACTGCACTGCCGATAATCGAGACACAAGCTGGAGACGTCTCTGCCTTCGTACCCACCAATGTCATCTCCATCACTGATGGGCAAATATTTTTGGAAACAGATCTTTTTAACGCAGGCATACGACCAGCTATCAATGCGGGGTTGTCGGTCTCTCGAGTCGGCGGCGCAGCACAATGCGCATTGATCAAGAAGCTTGGCGGTGGGATTCGGCTCGCGCTCGCGCAATATCGAGAACTGGCTGCGTTTTCCCAGTTTGCCTCTGATTTGGATGAAGCAACGCGTCGTCAGCTGGAAAGGGGTGAACGAGCGACCGAGATGATGAAGCAGAAACAATATTCAACCATGTCAGTGGCGGAGATGGGCGTCAGCTTGTTTGCAGTGAACGAAGGCTATCTCGATGATATCGAGGTCAACAAGGTTGTGGACTTCGAACAAGCGCTGCAAAGCCATATGAAGAGCCAGCAGTCAGACCTCATCGAGGCGCTGAATCGCGACCAAGCTTATGACGATGATGTTGCTGAAAAGCTTCACGCGGCCCTGAAGGACTTCAAGACCAACGGTAGCTGGTAACCGGACCTAACCACGAAGAATTCGGCAAAATAACAGGCAATGGCTGGCGGAAAAGAAATTCGGACCAAGATCAAGAGTATCCAGAATACTCAGAAGATCACAAAAGCGATGGAAATGGTCGCGGCCAGCAAAATGCGTCGTGCTCAGGAGCGCATGCACCAGGCTCGGCCCTATGCGCAAAAAATACGCAACGTGATCGCTCATGTATCGCAGGCTAACCTGGAATACAAACACAGTTTTACGTTGGAACGCCCCGCCAAGCGTGTTGGATTCATCATCGTGTCTAGCGACCGGGGACTTTGCGGCGGTCTCAACATCAACCTGTTCCGGGACGTTGTGAATGCGCTAACTGAGTGGCAATCGCAGAACGCTGAGATTGACCTGACGACGATCGGCTCTAAAGGGTTTCAGTTTTTCAACCGGGTAGGCGCCAACATTGTCTCAGAGGCGACACGGCTTGGGGATACTCCGCATCTGGACGATCTGATAGGCCCGGTCAAGGTTATGCTGGACGCCTATACTGACAACCGCATAGATCGGTTGTACCTGGTACACAACCACTTTAAATCGACCATGTCGCAGACGCCCCAGCTGGAACAGCTGTTGCCGATCCACGCCGTAGAGCCGGACGAGACCTTGTCCCATCACTGGGATTATCTCTATGAACCGGACGCGAAGGACGTGGTAGACGGCCTGATGACACGGTATATCGAATCACTGGTTTATCAGGGCGTGGTCGAAAATATTGCCTGTGAAATGGCGGCCCGAATGGTGGCGATGAAATCGGCGTCAGATAACGCTGGCGACCTGATTGACGAGCTGCAGTTGGTCTACAACAAAGCGCGTCAGGCTTCGATTACCCAAGAAATTTCAGAGATCGTCGGCGGAGCGGCGGCCGTCTGATACAACCCATTGAGAACTCGAACAGTTTGAATGAGGAAGACACTATGAGTAACGGAAACATTGTAGAGATTATCGGCGCAGTCGTGGACGTCGAGTTTCCAAGGGAGTCCGTCCCAAAGATCTATGATGCACTGGCGGTTTCGGAAACCGGTCTGACCCTTGAGGTCCAGCAACAGCTGGGCGATGGGGTGGTTCGGACTATTGCAATGGGGTCCAGTGATGGCCTTAAACGCGGAATCGAAGTCACTAACACAGGTGCTCCAATCACGGTGCCCGTCGGTGAAGCAACCCTGGGCCGTATTCTCGACGTGTTAGGTAAGCCGGTTGACGAAGCTGGCCCGGTTGATTCACCCCACACTCTACCCATTCATCGCAAGGCCCCCGGTTATGCTGATCAGGCGCCCAGCGTTGAGATCCTTGAAACAGGAATTAAAGTCATCGATCTAATTATGCCGATCGCTAAAGGCGGCAAGATCGGATTGTTTGGCGGTGCCGGTGTGGGCAAAACGGTGACGATCATGGAGTTGATTAACAACATCGCCAAAGAGCATTCTGGCCTGTCGGTTTTTGCCGGTGTGGGTGAGCGTACCCGTGAGGGGAATGATTTCTACCACGAGATGAAAGAATCCGGTGTGCTGGACAAGGTATCGATGGTTTTTGGTCAGATGAACGAACCTCCAGGTAACCGTCTTCGTGTGGGTCTGACCGGGCTCACCATAGCGGAGCACTTTCGTGAGGAAGGCCGCGACGTGCTACTTTTTGTCGACAATATTTACCGCTACACGCTGGCGGGTACCGAAGTATCCGCACTACTCGGCCGGATACCCTCTGCCGTGGGCTATCAACCAACACTGGCTGCCGAGATGGGAATTCTCCAGGAGCGGATCACCTCAACCCGCACGGGCTCGATTACTTCGTTCCAGGCTGTCTACGTGCCCGCGGATGACCTGACGGATCCATCACCGGCGACAACATTTGCTCATTTAGATGCTACCTTGGTGCTGTCAAGGCAGGTGGCAGAGCTCGGTATCTATCCCGCGGTTGATCCGCTCGATTCGACCAGCCGACAGTTGGACCCCCTGGTGGTTGGTCAGGAACATTACGATACCGCTCGAGCGGTTCAGGGCACACTGCAGCGCTACAAAGAATTACGCGACATTATCGCTATCCTTGGCATGGATGAGCTGTCTGAAGAGGATAAGCTGAGTGTCGGCCGTGCCCGTAAGATCCAGCGATTTTTGTCCCAACCGTTCTTTGTGGCCGAGACTTTTACTGGATCACCAGGCAAGTTCGTGACCCTAAAAGACACCATCCGCGCATTTCAGGGTATCGTCGACGGTGAGTATGATGGCCTGCCAGAACAAGCATTCTATATGGTGGGTGGAATCGAAGAAGCTGTTGAGAAGGCAAAAACCGTCACCTGATTAAAGGCACTTGCATATGGCCAATACCATCAGAGTTGATATCGTCAGTGCCGAACAAGATGTATGGTCCGGAGAAGGCACCATGGTGTTTGCGCCTGCCGAGATGGGCGAAATCGGCATTGCGCCACAACATGCCCCACTGCTGACACGCCTTAAGCCTGGCGAGATCCGAGTGCAGCAGGAATCTGGGGAAGAGCAGTTTTTCTTTATTTCCGGTGGCATGCTGGAGGTCCAGGGGCATGTTGTGACTGTGCTTTCGGATACGGCGCTCAGAGCCGATGACCTTGACGAGGCCGCAGCGCTAGAAGCACAGCGTAGAGCCGAACAGGCGTTGGCTGATCGGGGTGGTGAACTGGAGTTGGCGAAGGCTAAGGCGGAGCTGATACAGGCAGCCGCCCAACTCCGTGCCATTCAGAAACTTCGCGGCCGTGCCTGAAAACAGCCGCCGATCAGGTGGCTGTCGTTGAAGATGTCTTCTTTT
>CZRL01000008.1_pt1 | contig 79310 bp, 71 predicted proteins | sample 734451 | NCBI WGS metagenome assembly CZRL01 (sample SAMEA3597868, study PRJEB11362) | hydrothermal vent metagenome | biome: marine hydrothermal vent biome; feature: marine hydrothermal vent; material: ocean water | place: Atlantic Ocean | collected 2010-09-19/2010-10-04 | reverse complement strand
CCCTCTCACCTGAAGCCTCTAGAGGAGATGTTGCCTTGAGCAATTGGCAAACCGGGGTTGATACAGATGGTACAATCTCCCTTTGTTATCAACAATTTATATTAGTGTAGATCCCCAAGTAGATACAGAGTACGGACCTTCAAGGGTTAATGAAAATCAACAAACTGGGTAACACCCCATCAGAGTTAGCAGTAGGTAGAGTGTTTGACTTACCTGATGAAGATGAAGGGTTGGGATTTCATAGAGATGGTTTGTTTAAGCAATCGATGCAAAACCGGTTAGTTGTAGCTTTTGCAGGTAGGAACTTTAGACGAAAAAGTTATTGTTGATTATCTGTTTAATGTTTATTTCTAAATCGGCTTGGTCTTTCGATGTTGCCGAATATAGAACTTGGAAAGCTGTGGACTGGCTTGTATGAGTTGAGGGGGGTCAGCTGACTGACAACCACACCCAAATTCCTCTATATGGTTTTCTTGATACCTAAAGATTTTCGGTAAACAGCCACCAACATGGCTCCTGTTCCTAACATTAAGCTAATCTGGAACGCCGAATTAGCGATGTTCCAGACTGGGATCGCTGGGATAATTAAAACAGCACTTAAGAAACTATTGATATAAATCAATCGGGTCTCGGTTTCTGGAAAATTCCATGCCTTGATGAATGTAGGAATTAAAGCAAAAGTATTCGCCGCAGCCGCAAGCAAAACTGCGATGAGTGGAGAGCTTGCGAGCTGCCAGAACAACAATGCTGTCAAAGACAGGCCCCCGCAAAACCAGTCAAACCGGGTGAGTTTCCAATAGCTTTTTCTGTTGAAAAAGGAACCCAGAAATATCACTCCGGGCACCACACCACCAACCAGCACCCTGACTGAAGCCCAGATATCTGCGTCTACTGAAAAAGCCGCACCGAGGCTGACTAGAGGGGCTAAGGCCCAGAGAAACCAGGAAACTCGGTTGGGCTTGGTTCTACCTGCTAGGGTGTCGCGAAAATAGGCATACCCTCCCCACAACATAAGGAGAGTGCTGATAATCACCAGACTATGAGGAAAGGTCATATAAGCCGTCATTTTCCAATCACGTAGTACTTGTGCCTCTTTGTACTATATCTTTTGCCTTTACTTCCTATTTATTCCGGCCCGTGTTGTATTTCAGTTTATTCGTTGACTGATGTCTTTTGACTCTTTTTCTAATTCTCTCTGTAATCTTCTTATCTATATTAATTTCGTCAGTTGTTTTAGTAGGCGTGAGTTCTCTGTTCTGTATTCGTTTTACTTCTGTTCTGTAAATCTCTTCATCAAACCGATCTCTTACGTAGCTGCCCCCTCAAACGAGTTTGTTGAATTGGGATTAGAAAGCCGAATTATGGCAACCTACGATGGATTATCGACCCTCAAAGCCGTCAGTATTACCACTACGAAACTTTATGGGACAAAATCTAATTTTGAGTTGTGGTGTAATGCCGGTGATTTAGCCCTCGATTATGGAAACATAACTAATATTATTGGTAGTGAGGTGGATAGTGAGAAAACTAAGAATACAAAACGAATACTAAAATCATTTGGTATTAACTTCCTCACAAAATTGTAAATCACAAGAAAGGACCCACCACATGGACGTTTGGTCTTTCGTTTTGATATTAAACTTTGGCCTCATAATTACTGCTGGTGCGGTGTGGTTCAGCATTTTTCTCTATCGACTCATTCGTGCCAACAGGAAGACTGACGGAGACTAAAATTTTGATGGCTGTAGGGTTTTCAAATAGAAAAACTACACTCCCCTTTTGTTGATATATTGATACTTGATGCCCTCGATGAGGTGTAGATTGTTAGTCATCTAAAATCAATTTGGCATAGGGTTTAGAGTGGTTCTAACAGGCTTTCACCATCTGTTAATGTGTATTGCCACGACAAACACCTCGTAGGCATGAATTGATGAGGGTTTCTACTTATGTTTCTACTTGGTTTTGTAGAATTCAGGTAGAAATAAAGTAAAAATAGACAAAACGGTGTCTAATAAAATCAACAACTTACAAGAATTTTTAACCCAAGTAGATGCCAAGAAGAATACTAAAAGGTAATGAAATCAAACACTTCTACTGGTGAATGGCAGGCCGGGGTAGACGTTGGCGGTACCAATACCGACCTGCTTTTCCTCAACCGGCAGACCGGTGAGTATCAAGTCGAAAAATTATCGACGACGACCTCTGATCAGTCTCTGGCCGTGATCCAGGGCATTGAATCAGGCCCTACCCCTGTTGCTGAACTGGCCGCAGTTGTGCACGGCACCACGATTGCCACTAATGCTGTACTGGAGCGAAAAGGTGCTCGTTGCGGACTGATTACAACACGAGGTTTCCGCGATATCTTGGAACTGGGCCGTCGTACCCGACCCAACAATTACGGCATGACGGGCTCCTTTGAACCCCTGATCGATCGAGAACTCCGCCTTGAAGTCAGCGAACGACTAGATGCTCGCGGTCGCATTTTATTACCACTCGACGAAGATGAAGTCCGTACTGCGCTTAAAACACTGCACGAACTCGGGGCGGAAGCTGTTGTCATTCACTTTCTACACGCCTATGCCAATCCTGTGCATGAACAACGCGCAGCGGAAATCGCACGAACGAATTGGCCTACCGGATTCATTTCTATCAGCAGCGACATACTGCGAGAAGTGCGTGAGTTTGAACGCGGCAGCACGGCTGCCGTAAACGCATATGTTCAGCCTGTGCTTTCCAGCTATCTGAGCCGGATTTCAGATCGTTTACAAGAAGCCGGATTTGGTCACGATCTCCTAGTCATGCAGGGCAACGGTGGCACCCTGACAGCGCCGGCAGCTGCGCGACAACCAGTACAGACCGTGATGTCCGGTCCGGCGGCGGGTGCTGTCGCCGCGGCACACATCGGACAACAAAGCGGTTTCGATAATCTCATTGCGTGCGATATGGGAGGAACCAGCTTTGATGTCAGTGTGATCGTCGGGGCAACACCATCGTTGTCTTCAGAAAAAGACCTCGCCTACGGAATACCGGTGCGTGTTCCAATGGTCGACATCCACACAATAGGCGCAGGTGGCGGTTCGATTGCGCGGGTTGATTCTGCCGGACTGCTTCGGGTTGGCCCCGAAAGTGCGGGCGCGCAGCCCGGTCCGGTCTGTTACGGGCGTGGGGGCTCCAAACCAACTGTCACCGATGCCAACCTTGTACTGGGTCGTATCGATGTCTCCGGGTTTTCTGGTGTAGCCCAGGCAAGAAATGCCCTTTCCAATGCCCAGGATGCGATCAAAAAAGAGGTCGGCGATCCACTTCAACTTGATACAGTCGATGCGGCGGCGGCAATACTCGCAGTGTCGTGCAACCAACTGGCATCCGCCATCCGTCTGGTGTCTATAGAAAAGGGGCATGATCCACGCGACTTCGCATTATTCGCATTCGGCGGCGCAGGGCCCCTGCATGCGGTCACACTGGCGGCAGAACTCGCTATCCCACAGGTCTTGGTGCCCCGTTTTCCCGGCATTACCTCGGCGCTAGGCTGCCTGATCTCTGACTTGCGTCATGACTACGTTGAAACATTGTGGCGACCTCTGGCAGATATCGATGAAGACAACGCAGACCGGATCCTCAAACACCAGGGCGAGACTGGACAACGCGCGATTGTGGATGAAGCTGTGCCCGTTGACGAGGTCGAGATATTTCATGAGGCGGACCTGATGTACCGGGGCCAAAGCCATGTATTTCGGGTAACAGTACAGAGCCCGGGCTTTTCATCTGATGCAGTAGCCGAGTCCTTTGCCGACCGCTATCGTGAACGGTTCGATATCATTCTAGAAGATATGACGCCCGTACTGGCCAGCCTGAGAACCACCGTAATTGGCCGCCGACACGATCTAACCCATTCCTTGTTCAGTACAAGCTACCCGACAGCGCCTGGCGAAGCCCCGCCAATCCGGATGGTTCATTTCAACGGCGAGTGGCTCGCGTCAACTGTCTACGATCGGGCACTAATCAGCAGTGGCACCCTTATAGAAGGACCAGCCATCATCCAGCAAGCGGATTCGACCTGCGTCATCAATCCCGGCACCACGGCAAAGATCGATAGCGTCGGTAATCTCATCATCGATGTTCTGCTGCACAAGCAATAAAGCAGAGATATGAGTATTGATCCTGTAACACTGGCGGTAATTGAGAACGGCCTGCGGCAGGTCTGTTCTGAGATGGACATGGTCCACGAAAAGACCTCATTTTCACCAGTAATCTCGGAAGCATTTGATCGATCGAATGGAATCTACGATCCAAAAAACGGCGAAATGATTGCTCAGGGAGAACTCGGGCTGCCGATATTTCTCGGTGTGATGCAGTTTGCTACCCAGGCTGTGCTGGAACGACGTCAGGACCTTGAACCCGGTGATGTGATTATCCAGAACGACCCGTATCTGGGCGGTACCCACCTGATGGACGTCAAGATGATGATGCCGTTTTACTACGACGGAGAACTCTGGTGTTTCCTGTCGAATACCGGACACTGGCCAGACACCGGCGGCATGGTGCCGGGTGGCTTTAGTTCCACAGCGACAGAGATCCAACAAGAGGGGCTACGCTTGCCACCTGTCAAACTCATGAACCGTGGTGAGATCCAGCAGGATGTGGTCGACATCATTCTGAACAATATTCGCGTTCCGGACGAGCGCATCGGCGACATTCGAGCACAGATCGGCGCACTTAAAACAGGTGAGAAAAGACTCACAGCGTTACTGGATCGGTATGGTGCGGAAATTGTCAGAGCAGCTATCAAGGAGCTCAAGGTTCGCTCCGAACAACACATGCGTAAAGTCATCACGGCAATCCCCAACGGGATTTACAGTTTCACGGCCTACGTAGACAGCGATGGTGTGATCGACGAACCGCTTGCCATCGTCCTGGATCTAACGATCGATCAGAGCGATGCACACTTTGATTTTTCTCGCTCCAGCCCTCCCTGTCGCGGTCCAATGAACTCGGTATGGGCCACGACCCAGTCCGCCGTCTATGTGGCGATGAAGCATATTTTCCCGGAAGTGCCAATAAATGCAGGCTGCTTTGCGCCGCTTCATATCAAACCACCCGAAGGTACGTTCCTGTATGCCACATACCCCAGACCAGTCGCAGGTTGCGCAGCAGAAGTGGCTCAACGAATTATGGAAGCCGTTTTTGGAGCAATGGCACAGCCAATTCCACAACGATTGTTTGGTGCGCCAGCCGGCACCAGCGGTAACCTGGCACTTGGGGGGCACGACCCAGAAACCGGACGCGACTACATCATGTATTTCTTTTCAGGCGGAGGCTACGGTGGCTGGATTGACGGTGATGGCCTAACCAACGGCTGCTCAACAGTCGGCATCTCCAAGACACAACCCATCGAGATCTTGGAGCAGCACTATCCCCTGCTGTTCGAGCAGTACGCGCTCCGTGAGGAGTCGGGCGGACTGGGAAGAAGGCGGGGTGGATTCGGCGTTAGTTATCGTGTCCAAATGCTCCGGGGTGAAGGCAAAGCATCATTTCTCATGGATCACGGTCGTGCCGGACCACCTGGCATTCTGGGCGGTACAGAGGGTGCACCGAACCGAATCAGAATCGGCCAGGGAGACAAGATCACTACACCGGAGCACTTATCCAAAGGCGAGGGGTATGTGCTGTCCGAAGGGGACTGGATCGAGGTTCATACCCCGGGGGGGGGTGGTTATGGCCCGGCTGCTGATCGCGATCCGAATTTGACCGAGATCGATCTCCGCCGTGGCTACTACCGCCGAACCCACACGGCATCGCCAACCAACCCTGATGTAATCGACGATAACTAAATCGTACAGCGTTCGTTTGATGAAGCAAAATGATGAATTGCTAGCATCGGATAAATGACTGCAAACACACGGAGATATGGTTGAATGACTTATGGATTTTCACTGGTTGTCCGCGGTAATGATGCAACGCCTGAGAACTTTACACGGATCGCAGAAACTGCTGAGGCACTTGAGATCGATGCCTTGTGGTGCAGTGCCCACATCATACTGCCGCCACAGACCCGTTCCGGATATTCGATGCGGCCAGGTGTGATGTTCCCCGAGCACTGGAAACAGGGCTACTGGGAACCTTTTACGGTGATCAGTTACCTGGCAGCGAAGACCAGTCGATTGAAATTCGGCACCAGTATCGTGGTACTGCCGATGCACAACCCTTTCGAAATTGCCAAACAGGTCGCTGAAGTCGATCAACTGACTCAGGGGCGTTTTATGTTTGGTCTCGGTGTCGGCTGGTTCGAAGAGGAATTCGAAGTTCTGAATCAGGACTTTCATAACCGCGGGGCTCGCACCGACGAAGCACTCGAACTCTTCCAGGCTCTGTGGGGGCCTGATCCCGTTACGTTCGAAGGACAGTACTACAACGTGGAAAATGCTTATTTCGGACCCAAGCCCGTCCAGCGACCGGGCCCGCCCATATGGGTTGCCGGCAACAGTGAGCCCGCACTGAAACGTGCAGCACGCTATGCCGATACTTGGCATCCGGTGCGCCCAAGTTTTTCTCAACTCGAACAGGCTACACAAAAACTGGCAAGCTACCTCGAAGCTGAGTCAAGGCACGCAAAGAGCATCGAAATCGCAATCAAGATGCCGCTGGTCGTAGAGAACACATCCAGTGATCCGGAATTTCCGACTCGAGGCAGACCAGCAGATATCGCATCGGCTATCGAACGCTATCGAGAACTGGGCGCACAGCACTTCGTTTTCGACCTGATACCCGAGACAGTCGATTGTGCGTTGACGACTATGGAACGCTTTGCCCAGGACATCCGCCCACAGTTGAGTTAAGCGGCCATTAAGAAATTCACCTAGACCTGTCATAAACATGCATGTGCTGCAGGATATCCGCGCCGTTGATTTTTACAAAGCTCTTGCCGGCTCACTGTTTGCCCAGTGCCTGGGAGATTTCGATGCAGATGCCATCAAAGTTGTGCCTGTAGAGCACGGTGATAAAAACCGCCTATGGCCACCGTTCAGAGATGGTGAAGGCGCGATCTACTTGAGTACAATTCGAAGACTGAAATCCCGGAACACCCCACACAGCGGAGCACACACCCATGGCGAATAAGGTCTACGTCAGCGCAGACATAGAAGGCGTAACGGGTATCGCCCACTGGGATGAAGCCTCACGCGATCATCCGGCTTACCGGGAATTTCAGGAACGCATGACAGCTGAGACGGCGGCGGCCTGTCAGGCTGCAATGACAGCAGGCGCCACTGAAATTGTGGTCAAAGACGCCCATGGCAGCGGTCGCAACATCCTTGCTGAACAGTTGCCTGCTCCAGCGCGTCTGATTCGGGGCTGGAGCGGACATCCCTACAGCATGGTGCAGGAACTTGATGCCACGTTCGACGCTCTGATTCTGGTGGGTTATCACTCGGCTGCAGGGTCGAGCGGGCATCCACTGGCACACACGTTCAGGGGGACAATTCACCACATCGAACTGAACGGTGAGCAGCTGAGTGAATTTCGGGTGAACAGCCTGACGGCCAGGCATGAAGGTGTGCCGACAATATTTCTCAGCGGCGACGAGACCCTCTGCGCAGAAGCCTCAGTGACCGAACCGGACATCGTTACCGTTGCCACCCACCGTGGTGTCGGCCATTCGACAATCGGCCTGCACCCGACTGATACCCGTCAGCAGATCCGGGATGGCGTGCAGCGGGCATTGGCCGACGTCGGCAACCAACCCCTGCAGCCCATGCCGGATGCTTTTAGGCTGGCAATCCGTTACCGGAATCAGCTGGATGCCTATTCGTCCTCGTTCTACCCCGGTGCTTGGCTGGCTGACGATGTCACCGTCGAGTTTGAGACCAAGGACTGGTTCGAGATACTGCGTCTACTCCAGTTCGTCAAATAGGTGAGCCTCAGTTACATCTGTCGGCTGTACATCTAGGGGAGTGGTTCACGACCGATTGTATTGTCTGAGATCTTCGGCAGTTCGCTGAACTCAGCGGAACGCTGTTCCACATTGGCAGCCATTGCTTCGATCATGTCTTCTGGCTGCAGCATACTGGCATTCCATACCCGAATATAGTCGAGAGAATCGGCAGTCGTGTGGTCTCGCGTGTAATTGATCATTCGTTTGCTGCCAAAGACGGCTAACGGCGCTTTAGTTGCTATCTGGGCAGCCACTTCGTTAACAGATTTCAGCAAAGCATCATGATCCGGTAAAACACGATTGACCAGACCATGGTGAAGCGCTTCATCAGCACTCATCCGGCGCCCTGTATAGGCAAGTTCACGTACGATCCCTTCAGGTAACAGGCGACACAGTCGTGGGAAAGTACCGACATCTGCTGTCATGCCGATATTGATCTCCTGGATTACAAAAAATGCATCAGCCGTTGCAAATCTCAGATCACAGGCTGTGGTCAGATCGACACCCCCACCAATGCACCCGCCCTGTACCGCCACAATTACAGGCAAGCGAGCATTTTCGAGACAGGAAAAAGTCTCCTGCATACGCTCAAGCTTGGCCATAAACGCGGCACCTTCGCCCAGCACCGCCTTGACTCCTTGAGCTCCTGGTTCGGCGCCCCCCATAAAAGCACCGATATCCAGACCACCCGTAAAATGCGGTCCGGTAGAAGAAATTACAATTACTCGAGCACGAGCATTGTGATCAATATCATGAATAAGCCGTGGCAGTTCTTCCCAAAATTCTGGGATCATACTGTTACGCTTTTCGGGCCGGGTCATCCGTAAGTGGGCAATCCGATCATCTATTTGCAGATCGAAACAAGTCTGTGTCATGCCAATGCGCTCACTTGGGTCAGTGGTGCGAACTGGCAACGGCACCACCGTCGCAGGTAATAGTCTCACCGACGGTATAAGCCCCGGCACGTGAACTGAGAAAGATCGCCACACCGGCTATATCCTCTAGAGTGCCGACACGCCGCCGGGGGTTCCTCTGTGCTACTTGATCCCAGTCCACATCAGTCGCGCCACCAAATCCTACCGCCGTGCTCAACATCCAGGTCGGGAATGGTCCAGGTGCGATGGCATTGACGGTAATGTGATCCTTAACCAGGTTCGCAGCCAATACGCGGGTCAAGTGATGAACTGCAGCCTTAGAGGGGCCATAGGAAATGTTGTCAAACGTCGGCGTGACAATTCCATCGATAGAGCCGATGTTTATAACCCGCGCGGGGTCTTCTGGAGTACCCGACGCCTTAAGCAGTGGCAACAGCTGCTGGATGAGGAAAAAAACACCCTTCACATTGGTATCCATGACCTTATCCCAACCGATCTCCGGAAATTCCTCGAGCGGTGCACCCCAGCCAACACCCGCGTTATTAACCAGTATATCGAGTTTGTCTTCTTGCTCCGACAGCGTTTCGACCAAGGCACTGATGCCATCGAGTTCGGCAACATTGCCAGGCACAGAAATGCACTCTCCACCAAACGTCTTCATCAGCCGTTCGGCGGCGGCATCACAAGCCTCCACTTTGCGCGAACTGATATAGACCTTGGCACCACTTGCCAGAAATCCCCCAGCAATCATCGCTCCGATTCCGCGTGACCCGCCGGTCACAAGTGCCGTCTTGCCTTTGATTGAAAACAAATCCTGCATACGTTTCTCCTTAAATTGCGCTAGGCAAATCCGGTCCGCACAACTAGAGCATCTGTTCGGTTGTTTCCCGGGTCATATGCTTCAGCCAGCGCATGAAGTCGGTACCCCCGGTGCCGCGGGGGTTATCCATACGCGAGGCAATATAGTTTGCAGCCAGGCCAAGATGAAGACGGCGGAACTCAACCACTTTCTCAACACAGCTATTGTAGAGCGTCCGTACCGGGTTCTGACTCACAGTACTGCTGACACAATCTCGCACAACCTGGCCCTCCAGTCCGGCGACAAACTGCCGGTGAGGTTCAGGCATGTAGGCCCGTACAGCCTCCAGATAGGTTGTCAGTTCGCTGCGCGCATGACGCAATCCCAGTGATGTACAAATAGCTGGAATCAAAGCACTTTGTGCTCCAGTTTGCCCCAGAAATGTCTGTGGTTTACCACCAAATGCCTCCACGCCATCGAATACCACACCATCGGGGTGTGCGAACAAATATGGACGTAAGGTTTCGTAATACACCTCCGGACGGCAACCCTCTTCCATACGCCCTGCAAGTTCTATGATCGTCTCAAGCCCGCAGCGGATAATCTCGAGTTGCATTTCGATCTGGTCAATATCATTAATTTTTGCTGCCTGCACCAGTCTTGTACCTGCGATCACTGCCGGAGCGCCACGAGCCTCAATCACAATGTGCAGCACCCAAAACCATTCCTCATCAGGAAGAGACTGAAACATCTGCACCGCTTTAATGTTTTCAACTGAAATTTCACCGGCAGGGTCTAGCCGCCGCCAATTGGTCAGTTGTGTGTTCGTATAACTCAGTGTCGGTGGCCGTTTGACCCGTGCTGAAAGTTGGACGAAAGGAATAGCGAGGGTGCGCGGCAGCTGCCGAGTCGGTTCCGCACCAGGCTGCCACAAATACCCGTTGCTCAAAAAGGCATAAGCCTGGTGCAGGCGCTCCGCAGCACGTTCATCGAGAATCACATCGCTGCCTGAAAAATTCGGTATAGGCAACGCCAGACACGCTTCACGACATCGACCGTCCGCAACCAGCTGTGAAAGGCTGCTGGCTACATCCATAATCTCGGTAACCGCACTGCGCTCGGTATTCGAAAGAAACGGTAGCGGATCGGTTACTGGATTAGGAGCAATCAGAAACCCCTGCTTCTCGGTAACCTGCCAACACGAAGCCATCAGCGCACCTGTGCCCCGTGAGAATCAGAATTCTCTTCTATGTCAGACAGCTCGATACCCATCCGACCGGTCCAGTCGACGATCTCCTGCCATATTTCATCGGCAACTGGAATCCCCGACTGTTCCCGCAATTTTCGACAACGCTGTTCAGGTTCACCCGGAATCATCACTTCGTCAAATCCTTCTGCCGGCGCACGCCCTTTCACCCATTCCAGATAATCGTCGATTCTGCTGACATAGTCATCATCGCTCAGCAGGTCCAGATCAACAGCCAGCACCAGCCAGTTCAGTGCCCTTGCCTGACCCAAGACCCCATGAGCAAGCAATTCGCCGATGAGCCCCAGTCCGTAGCCTTTGGGTCCAGCTGCCGGCAGCAGTACGCCTCCCGCATAATAATCCCGGGCATCAATACTCGACCGCCCGTCACGGTCCAAAATGGTTCCCGGGGGCAGAGGCTCTCCAGTTTTAGAAGCCGCGAGCAGCTTGCCTTGAGCGCTGATGGATGTCGCAAAATCCACGACCACCACGCCTGTCGGACCACCCGGAAGAGCCAACGTGTAGGGATTGGTCCCCATAATGCCTTCTCGACCACCATAGGGTGCCACTTTGGGATTGCCTCGGGTATGTCCACCACCACCAATAATCACGGCAAAACAACCCTGACGGGCAATCAATTCAGCGTACGCACCGATTCGGCCCGTGTGACCACAATTCACCAGCGCCCCGGTCGCCATCCCGGCAGTACGCGCTTTCTGAGCTGTGCATTCCGCGAGTTGCACCATAGCGGGAACACCGTGTCCTCCTCGACCATCAATCCGTACCATCCCTGGATCATCAATAACTAAAAGCGGTGTACCGGCTGGATCGATTGCGCCCGACTCGATAAGCGACATGTATTGAGAAAAACGCACCACGCCGTGGGAATCCACACCCATTAGACTGTTAACCACCACGTGATCAGAAACCAAGGTCGCATCATCGTGCGACATGCCTGCTGCCGACAGCAAGCGAACACCCAGAAGCCTCAGTTTATCGGCAGCAATACGACGCCCGCTGAAATCTTTGTCCGCCGGGGTTCCAGCTACAGAGTTCTGGTCAGTGGTAGTTTTCAATGGTGGTGAAGCTGTGTTGAACTGCAGTGTTAGGAATCGCCTACAAATCTTTCAGTAACTGGCCGAATCCTGGAATAGCCTCATTGATGCCGTTTTGCCTCAGCGCGTGCCAGTACAGGGCAACGTTAATAGCGATCACCGGTTTCCCCAGTTCCTGCTCAAGCTCGTCAGCCAGTGCAGCAAGTGCAAGGTTCGTCCCGACCTGCACGATCGTATCGATATCGTCGCCATCAAGATGGCGGATGGCGTGGCGCAATGTGTCCCGACTCTGTTCGGCAATATTGAGTGGACTGGTTGCCTTAAGACCCGTCACTCTGACTGCAGTAAAACCGCATTGGTTGAAATACTGCCGCACCCGCTCATCGGCGACTGGCCAGTAAGGTGTTAATACGCCTATGCGCTGTGCGGCCACTGCCTCCAGCGCTACTCGTGCAGCATCAGATCCCAGCGTGATCGAGACACCGGTCTTTTCCACTAATCGGTTTCTGATCACCTCTGCACCATCCGCACCATCCCAGAAAGATTCAGCAGAAACCCCCACAATAATGTGATCGGGCGCGACTGACATCAGGTCGTCGACTGCCCGATCCAGGTTGGCATGAATGTCGGCGACCAAACGCTCGAAATCGTTATCGCTGGAGATCCGGACATCCTTGAGCGGAAAACGCCCGGTATGGCAAGTCACGCCAGCAGGGGTCATGCTGTGAAACTCAGGCTCAACAATAGTATTGGTTGCAGGCACAATGACACCCAACTTCAGACGCCAACCCAGCGCGTCGTCATACCGAACCTTCGAATCGACCATTCTAAAATCCTAACCAGTCTCAACAGCAGATGTTCATTGGTACCCCAGACCTCCCATTCTACGCAGGGTTGGGTGATGTTGTTACCTTCAAAACGTGGTCCGCGTTTACACTCACAGATCGCCTTATACGGTAACTTCGGTGACTCAGACTAGAAAACAATGGAGGCAACAATGAATATTTCTTCAAATCCAGCCGCGGTTCACAAGCCGCTGGGCAAATACTGTCATACGACCCTGGTACCAGCCAATGCACAATGGCTGGTTCTTTCCGGTCAGGTCGGTATAGACAAGAAAGGCAAGCTCGCAAACGGCATTCGCAAACAGACGGAACAGACTCTACGCAATATCGTGAGTTGTCTGCGCGATCAGGGCATGCGTAAATCGGATCTGGTCAAAACCACGGTGTACTTAACCGATTCACGCTTTATTGAGGACTACCGTTTGGCAAGATCTAGAGTAATCGGTGATGAAACAATCTTTACATCGACGCTGGTAATTGTTGACGGACTAGCGTCACCTGGCATCCTTGTTGAAATCGAAGCTTGGGCTGCAAGAAGCTAACCCACTCGCTGGTTTCAACAATCAGACGTATTGCCGTCGAACTGCTTATTCGTCCATTGAAGAACAACCACAAGTGACACGCATCTGATGCATCCGACGCCGATAACGATCGGCGTCGAAAGGACGTCCATGATGCAGAACACATCGATTGTCCCAGATTAGAAGATCTTGGGTCTCCCAGCGGTGGCTGTAAATACACTCGGGCTGGATAGCGCGATCAAGCAGATCGTCGAGTAGTACACGGGCATCGTTATCCGACCAGCCTTCTATTGAACGCGCATGAGAACCGACATAGTAATTCTTCTTTCCGTTGACCGAATTGGTACGAACCAAACGTTGAGGCACTGGCGGCAACGACTCAGCATGTGACGGCGTAACTGCATCCGGACTGACTTTACTCCGGGAGAATACATAGTCGTGCGTCACAACCAGTTCATCGATGGTGGACTGTATTGACTCGGGCAAACGAGCATAAGCTGCTCTAGCGCTGACAAATTCAAGCTCACCCCCTTGGGGTGTAACTTCATAGGCATAGGAAATCGAAAACTTCGCGGGCGCGGGCCTGAATGACGAGTCAGTGTGCCACATCTGATTGCCGGTCGAAAACACAACGCGTTCGTGACTGGCGGGCATATGGTTGCCGTCCCGATCAATATTTCCGATCCGATAAACGTAGTTGACACGACCATCACGACCGTAAGTCACATGGTCAAACTCGAGCTCACCAAAGCGACTGCTGAATGCCAGTTGCAAATCGTCATCCAGATTTTGGTGCTTCATGAGTACTACCGAGTAGTCCTCAACAGCTTGTTCGATTTCCGAGAATTCCGAATCATCCAGACCGGCACTGATATCAACATTCAGAATCTCGACCCCAAAATCGCCGTGCAATGGTCGCAGCTCTATAGTCATAACCAACCTCTCGAACCCAAGATTCGGTGAATTTAAATTGCCTCAGTAGTACTTTAACAAATCAGGTAAGCCCGTTAGGGAAACTTTGCTAACGAGTCGGTCTTCGATCAAGAGTCGATTGAATCGGTCTCGGGGGACTGTCTATCTTGACTCAGTTGAGCGGATGCCATGTCACGCAGACGGCTTTTCTGAATTTTGATGCCGTTGGCACTCTCAGTCACTGGAAATTGATTTAGCAACTGGACCCCGATGGGGACCTTAAAACCCGCCATACTGCTGGCACAGTGGGCCAGCAATGCATCTTTATGTAGGGAGGCATTTTCCGCGGGGATCACAAATGCGTAAGCTCTTGTACCAGCCTGGGTGTCCACCGCCACCACCTGCACTCTTTCAACCGCGGGATGCTGTTCAATATGCTGCTCGATCTCAGCCGGATTGACCAGAAACCCGCCCAGTCGGATGGCATCACCCATCCGGCCCAGAAACACAAAACCACCATCGCTTTCCGTATAGCCCAGATCCCCGCTACGTACAAATCCATCGCTGGTAAAAACTGATTCAGTGGCGGTCACGTCCCCCAAATAACCGATCATGCAACTGGGGCCTGTCGCCTCGAGTTCACCCACCTGCCCATGGGGCAGTATCTCTCCGCCGTCAGGGTCACGTACACGTACGTGGGAATCTGTCGACGCCGGATAGCCACCGCATCGCCCGCGCAATTCGACAGATGCTAAAGGATCCTGACGTGCATAAAGTGCCTGTACCTCACTCATGCCATAGAGACCGACCAGGTTCATTCCACGGTCATGAGCCCTGGCAACAATATCCTCATACAAAGGATTAAAAGCAGCATAACCGCCGGACCGGAACAGTGGAAAGGGATAGGGATCGTCTACTACTGCCAGCATTCTCGCAAACATCTCGTCCGAGCCGTTACAGTGCGTGATCCGATGTGACTGCATAAGCTGAACAGCTTCATGGTCAGAAAACACAGGCATCAACACCATCGGGCAGCCAGCTGATAAAGCTGCCATGGCACCGGCATGTCCGAACGTGCCACACAATGGCAATACCTGAAGCAGGGTCGCATCCGGTGTATTCCAACCAAAACATGACGCCACGTCCTGTGCATGATGGGCAATACTGGCCTGACTGTGCAGAACGAACTTAGGCGCAGCCGTGGTCCCCGAGGTGGTAAAAACGACCACACCACCTTGCGCATTGGCAGCAGGGCTAGCAACCATCTTCGACCGTGCAAGGTCGGTATAGGACACGGTGCGCCGGCTTAATAGACAACCCGGTAACTGGGTTACCTGGTGGTCTTCGCTGTAGGTGATAAGAAACTCAAGCTGTTCCAGTTGTGTGCTATCGACCTCTGCCAAGATATCGAGGAATTCAATGTCCTTGAATGACGGCCACAGCACGAGCGCCCGGCAACCCGATCGCCCCACAATGTCGCCCACCTCACTCGAGCGAAAACGGGTATTGATTGATATCGTAATCGCCCCGATTCGGGCGCAGGCGATATGAAGCGTAAGGTACTGGGCAATATTCGGTAGCCAGAAACCAACCCGATCACCCGATCCGATACCTAGCTTGAGTAAGCCACCTGCAAGACGCCGCGATTCTGCAACAAGTTCGGCGTAAGTCCAGATCCTACCTCTATCGATAACAGCAATTTTCTGGGGCGCTATATCAGCACGGGCATCAATCAGCTGGCTGACAGTGTTCGTACGATTAAAGGCTTGTGAAGATGTCATCGACATCACTCTTGAACAGCCGGTTCAGCTACTTAAGAATTCGATTCAGCTGGTCGAAGCAGCATACACTAGTTTTTGTGGTAATCCGAGATCGCGCCAGCCTCACTCACGTAACCAGCCTCAGTATCCGCTTTGATCCGCTCATCAGTGCGTGTTTCAGGGTTGCCAAAACCCCCGCCCCCGGGCGTTTCGATGACCAACGTTTCGTCGGCAGGGATTCGGTGCGTCTTTTTGCCAATAAGCCGTTCACCGGACCCCAGATATGCCGCGCCAGCCCTGCCGTCATCCCCACCCATGCGTCCGCGGGCGGGATAGTTCAGACGGTCCCATGTCGCCGCCGACACCAGAAACGGTTCAGAAAAAGCATGCCCGACCTCTATGACCTGAGACAGACCACCACGCTGTGCACCGGCACCGCCTGAATCCGGCAGAAGTTCCTTACGGTGGAAGATCAGAGGAGACTCTGTTTCAGTTACTTCGACCGGGATCGTGCCCACACCGGATGGAAACGCCGTTGTGCTCATGCCATCGTACCCGGGCCCTGCGCCAATGCCACCCAGTCCCACGTTCATCACGTTGAAGCGCGCACCGCCGGTGGCATCTTCCACGCTCGCCATCGCCAGTACCCAGATCGAACCCGCACTCTCGGCCGGCACACGATCGGGCAGCGCCTGTGCCAGACACCCAAAAACAAGGTCCGGCAACATCTGCCCGATCACATGCCGTGCCGTCACGGGTGCAGGACGCTCAGGCGCCACACAGGAGCCCGGTTCGGCGTCTATTTCAAAGCACCCCAGTGAACCGGCATTGTTGGGGACATCCGGTGCAATAACACACTTAAGTCCAAACACAGAATAAGCGTCCGTATAACACTTGGGTGAATTGATGCCAAAGCGTGAGGCCGAGGATGAACCGCTATAGTCCAGATGAATTCTTTCCTTATCTATTGTCAAACGAGCCTCGAGTGCGATCGGCTTTTCATAACCGTCGATTGTCATCTGCGCGCTATAAACACCATCTGGCACAGAGCGGATCGCCTCGCGCATGGCAGTGACGGACGATTCGATAATGTGTCTAGAAAGATCATCCAGCGAATCGAGTCCAAACTCGTCGAGCATATCCGCGAAACGCGCAACACCCGCATCGTTGCAGGACAACAGTGAACGAATATCGCCCATGACCTCGATCGGGTTACGACTGTTGGCTTGAATAATACCGAGCAGGTCATCGTTCAATGTGCCTGCTGATCGAATCCGCATATGGGGTATAAGCACCCCTTCCTCGAACATTGAAACGGCATCGGCCGTAAACCCACGTCCGCCGACATCGGTGACATGGCAGGTCGAGGCAAAAAAAGCAATGGGATCCTCATCGCGAAAAGCCGGTGTCAGCGTCACATAGTCAAACAAGTGTCCGGTTCCCATCCAGGGATCGTTGGTAACAAAAACATCTCCCGGCTTCATCGTTTCAACCGGAAAACGCTCGAGAAAATGGCCGACGGCCATCGCCATCGTGTTCACATGTCCGGGCGTACCCGTCACGGCCTGAGCCAGCATCTGACCTTTAAGGTCGTACACACCAGCAGACAGATCACCCGCTTCCCGCACCACTGACCCGAACGCCGTACGCAGCAGCGCCTGAGCCTGTTCCTCAACCACCGAGATCAGACGGGTCCACATCACTTGTTTATCGATTGACTGACGAGACCGATGCCCCAAGGTTGCGTTCATGACATTGCCCCCATGGCATCGGTGCTTTCTCGATCAACGACAAGTGCAAGCCCTTCGTCTACGCTGCAGATGTACCCAGACGGTACAAATGTGACTGTTTCGTCTTCCTGAACCAGCGCGGGTCCAACCAGCCAGTCACCTGGATTCAACTCGGCCCGCCAGTACAGTCCAGCATCTGCCATCACACCGCCTGCCGGGTCGTAGGTTGGCCGGGTATCGCACGGTTTGAGCAACTGCTTACGGGTAGGTTCTTTGACAGGCGTCACCGCAGCAGCAGGTGTCATGACTGTGACGGACCAGGAGACACACTCGACTGCAATGTCGGGCATCGTCAGACCGTAAACCTGTCGATATACCGACTCAAAGTCGAGCTGGACAAGTTCCAGCATTTGGGCAGTAACTGGACCATCGGGCAGGTTAACAGACAGTTCGTGCCCCTGTCCCAGATAACGCAGGGCGACCTGTCGGCTGTGTTTGAGAGATTCGGTGCTACTGCCGGCGACAACGACCTGTGTAGCTTCACCAAGCATCTGGTCGAGTAGTTCGATCAGCGGTGAGAGATTCTCGGTTCCGATCAAGATTCTCAGACTTCGGACAACCTGGTAAGACACCGGCGCTTGTAGAAAGCCAATGGCCGAACCCACTCCGGCACCCGGCGGTACGATTACGCGATCCATTCCCAGTTTTTCAGCAAGTCGGGCTGCGTGAAGGGGTGCGGCTCCGCCAAATGCAATCATCGTGTACTCGCCGGATTCTTTGCCCCGCTCGACGGCATGAACGCGAGCCGCATTCGCCATATTTTCTTCCACCATCTCAATCACACCTACCGCCGGCCAGTACTCATCAAGAGCCAGCGGTTCACCAATAGCCACAGCCAGTGCGGTGCGAGCAGCCTTTTCATCAAGCTGCAGCCCACCACCTGCAAAGCGATGGCTGTCGAGTCGGCCCAAAACCAGATCTGCGTCCGTCACCGTGGGTTCTTCGCCACCCATCCCGTAAGCCACGGGCCCAGGCTTCGACCCGGCACTGTCCGGACCCACGCCGATACGCCCCAGCGTATCAACCCGAGCGATGGACCCACCGCCCGCACCGATCTCGACCATATCGATAACGGGAATTCGGACCGGTAAGCCACTGCCTTTCATATCGCGGTACTCACGGGCTACTTCAAACGTTGCACTGCGGTCAGGCCGGCCGTTCTGAATCAAACTGATCTTTGCAGTGGTGCCCCCCATATCGAACGACAGTACATTGTCTAGTTTTCGGGCTGAAGCAAGTCGCGCGGACATGAGCGCCCCACCAGCAGGCCCGGATTCAATAAGGCGCACTGGATAACGGACTGCCTGATCCAGCGTTGTCAATCCGCCACCCGACATCATCAGGTAGAGTGGACTGTGCAGTCCCTCGTGAGTCAGAAGATTACTCAATCGATCGAGATAACCGGCCATCAGTGGCTGTACATAAGCATTTGCACAGGTCGTAGAGAAGCGTTCGTATTCGCGCATCTCTGGACAAACATCGCTTGAAAGACAAATGCGTACCCCGGGCAGTTCAGCCTGGAGTATTTCTGCCGCCATCTGCTCGTGCTGTATATACGCATACGCATGAATGAACCCGACAGCAATCGCTTCCACGCTGGCTTTCGACATCAACCTGGCGACCTTGCGAACCGCGCCCTGATCAAGCGGCACGTGTACACGTCCATCTGCGGTCATTCGCTCAGGTACCGTATATCGTAAAGGGCGAGGCACCAGCGGCGCTGCCCGGGCAGCATTCAAATCGTAGTGAGCGAATCGCTTTTCATAACCCATCTCGAGAATGTCCCGAAATCCATCGCTGGTTAGAAATGCGGTAATAGCACCTTTACGCTCAATGAGCGCATTGGTCGCCAACGTGGTGCCATGAATCATTAGACTCACATCCGAGAGCAACCGTCCCGTCTTATTGAGCACCTGGTGTACCGCGGTCAGCACCCCTTGCTCAGGCGCTTGGGCAGTCGTCAATACTTTGGCGGTGGTCTGCCCCTCTGCCGACCAAAGCACAACATCCGTAAAAGTACCGCCGATATCTACGGCCAAGCGGCAGACCTCCTCACCCATCACCCAGTCTCCTGTCCACTGTACTTTGATGCAAATTACTTACAATATTGCAGATTATATTGCATAATTGCAAGAATTGGGAGTAAAACTAACCTCAACTGGACAACTAGACCATGACCATTGACCGCGCCCACTGCCAGCAACTGGACTCCCAAGACCCGCTGTCCGGGTTTAAAGCGAGATTTCAGCCACCTCGAAAACACACAATTTTTCTAGATGCGAATTCGATGGGCGCTATGCCGGCAACAGTCCCGGATCGGTTGGCTTCGTTCTGTACCGACGAATGGGTAGAGCTGCGTCGCCAGGGGTGGAACCACACCGAGTGGATGGACAGACCGCGCCAGATCGGTAACGCGATCGCCCACTTGATGGGTGCCGGTCAGGACAACGTCGTGGTCTGTGATAACACCACGGTAAACCTCTACAAAATTCTGACCTATGCCTGGCAATCTCGCAAATCAGGCAGCACGATATTGACCGAAGATGGCAATTTCCCGACCGATCTGTACGTGGCTCAAGGACTTAGTCAAAATCATCCTGATCCACCTAAGGTTAAGGTGTGCGCATCAAGAGACGAACTGATCGATTCTTTCGATACTGATACTGCAATCGTCTACTTAAGTCATGCAGATTACCGTTCCGGTGAGTGCTGGAACATGGCGGACATCAATCACCGTGCCCATGCGATTGATGCGTTGACTGTCTGGGACCTGTCGCATTCAACCGGAGCAATCCCAGTCGATCTAACCCGCGATGATGCAGACTTTGCTGTGGGGTGCGGCTACAAGTACTTAAGCGGTGGGCCGGGTGGATCGGCCTATTTGTGGGTTAACCCCCGCCACGCAGAGAACGGCTGGCCGACGATCTGTGGCTGGATGGGACATCAAGATGTTTTTGCATTCGCGACCGAGTATGAGCCCTTATCCGGAGCGGGCCGTCACGCCACCGGCACACCAGCGGTCATAGCCAATGAAATCTTCTCTTGCGCGGCCCAGATCTGGCAGGAAGTTGACGAAAAACACCTCTGGGCAAAACATAAAGCTCTGGGCGACTTAACCATGACACTGCTCGAACAGGAATGTGGTTCACTCGGCGTGACGATTAACACACCCCGCGAATACGAACAACGTGGCGGTCACATTGGATTCAGTCATCCTGGCGCAGGTCCGGTGTCTGAAGCTCTGCTGGCTGCCGGCGTGGTTGGATCATTCAGGCGACCCAACTCGCTACGTTTTGGATTGGGTCCTTTGTATTTGAGTTATGAAGATATCTGGGAAGCCGTGTCGAGGCTCAGAAAGATTCTTGAATCCGGCGACTGGCAGGATGCCAAATACCAAACTGTTTCAGTATAGGCCGAGCGGATGACTGCATTCGACAATCACATTCCTCACCGGCCACTGGGCCAACGTATCGCGGAATTGCGAAAACTACAAGGGCTGACTCTGTCCAGTCTGGCTGAAGTCTGTGGACTTTCGGAGGCGACACTATCGCGGATTGAAAATGGGCATTCTGCCGTGAGCGCACAACACCTCTTTACCCTTTCGCAATACCTCAAGGTTGATATCACTGATTTTTTTCGAGACGATGCTGCACCACTGACGCCCGGTATACGGTCCCTGACATTGAATGGTAACGGTACCCATCAAAAACTGGCACGCTACGACGCTGAAGTACTGTGCGCTGACCTGTCCAGGAAAGAAATGCATCCGGCGATCAACACAATATGGGCCCGAACACTGGATCAGGCCGGCGGTCTATCCTCTCACCACGGTGAAGAATTTCTATACGTTCTTGAGGGAGAAGTAATCATTCACAGCGATCTGTACGCGCCAACTGAGTTGAAGCGCGGTGACAGTCTTTACTTTGATGGCACGCAGGGGCATGCCTATGTCTGCGGCAGTGACGACCCCGCACGCATTCTAGTCCTGGTAGCACGCAACCAACAGGTCGACAACCCATGAACACGGATACCGCATCTGTTGCCATTGAACGTAATGCCGAGGCCGTGTTCAAGTTCATGTCTGATCCAAACAAAATGGATCTGTGGTCATTTGGCAGCTGGCGGATTAGCGTGGATGGCGATGGGCTTGTACATGGCCGTTCCATATTTGACGGATCTGCCGCTTGTGTCCGCATTGAACCCGATGCACAGAATCGGCTAATCGATTACTGGGTTGGGACCAATTCAGAGAATCTCGCTCCGCGCATTTTCGTTCGTATTACACCCAGTGAAGTGATCGGATCATCCACACTAAACTGTATTTTGTCGATGGTTTCATTCAGAACCGAAACGATGAGTGATGACCGCTGGCACAGGCTGGTGACCGCGCATGCATTTGAGGTTCAATTAATCAAATCCTTGCTGGAAAATGATTTTGACCATCGCAAGATGCCATCCAGCGGTGCGACGTAAACATCCTGAACAACCGATGTAGAACCAACCCGAAGAGGCACCTGTCTGCACTGGGCTAACTGCTTTTGCGTCACCCATCTGCTTTGTGCATAGTTAACCACCGCGCTTCGAATGTGCCCAGCGCGATAACCTGAACCAGTGAGGACCACAATGCCCCGTATTCCTGAACTGTCCACCGAACAGTTGGACCCTATCCAAAAAGGGATCTACGATGACATCATGGCCGGACCCCGAAGTAGCCTTCGAGGTCCATTCCATGCCTGGCTTCACAGCCCCGGACTTGCAGACCCAGCCCAGAAACTCGGTGCTTTCTGTCGGTTTTCCAGCTCGCTACCCAAACGCCTGTCGGAACTGGCTATTATTGTGATCGCAAGGTTTTGGTGTGCACAATTTGAGTGGTATGCACACGCGCCGATGGCCATGGAAGCCGGTATATCCCCTGATGCAGTAGAAGCAATCCGTATTAAGCAAAAACCGACACTCTCGCTAGAGGACGAAATCCTGATCTACGATTTTGTCAGTGAACTGCTTGACCACCGCACGGTCAGTCAGGTGACATACGACCGGGCGCAGGCGATGCTTGGTGATCGGGGCGTCGTAGATCTCGTTGGTATTGTCGGCTACTACTGCCTGGTGTCAGTAACACTGAATGTGTTCGATATGCCGTTGCCCGATGGAGAAGAAAACCCGCTGTCTGCCTAGATTCAAGAATCAAGAGACCACAAACTAATGCGACTGAAAAACAAGATTGCGATGGTGGTAGGTGCTGGCCAGACCCCGGGCCCGACCATCGGTAATGGACGGGCGACCGCGTTGCTATTCGCACGCGAGGGAGCTCAGGTACTCGCCGTAGATCGAGATATCGAGTCCGCACAGGAAACTGTAGAACTTATACAGCATGAAGGTGGGCAGGCAGAGGCTATTGCCGCCGATGTTGTCGATGAGGCCAGCCTTGAAGCAGCGGTCAAACACTGCAAAGAACATCTAGGACAACTCGATATTCTCCACAACAACGTCGGTATCAGTGTGACCGGCGGCGACGCGCCGGTCACTGAGATCTCGACCGAAGCCTTTGACCGTATCATCGCGGTCAATTTGCGCGGCGTTGTCCTTGCCTGCAAACACGCCCTGCCCGTCATGCGCGCCCAAGGCAGTGGCACAATCATCACGATCTCTTCTATTGCCGCAATTGAGAACTACCCCTGGGTCGCCTACAAGGCGAGTAAAGCCGCTCTGGTGACCTTGACGCAGCAACTGGCGATCCAAAATGCCGAGTATGGGATTCGTGCCAACGTCATCCTTCCAGGGCTGATGGACACGCCGATGGCTGTCGACAACCGGGCACAAGCATGGGGCCAAACCCGTGAAGAAGTAGTCGCCGCACGAAACGCGCGCGTACCACTGGGCAACAAGATGGGCGACGCCTGGGATGTGGCCCATGCTGCCTTGTTTCTGGCCAGTGATGAGGCACGCTTCATCACTGGGGTGTCGCTGCCCGTCGACGGCGGCATGAGCTGCAGAATCGGTTGAACATATCCGTGAGAAGACCGAAATATGTCTGAGAAAGAACTTGCCATTGACAGCCGAGTATCCCTTGGCGACGGGAACAGCATGCCTCTGCTGGGGCTGGGCACGTGGGCGGCACAACCCGGTGGGGAAACCCGAGAGGCCGTCGCGTTCGCCCTGGAAACTGGCTACAGGCATATTGATACCGCCAAGATGTACAACAATGAGCGGGATGTGGGTGAGGCTGTGCGCCAAAGCGGTATACCCAGAGCTGATATCTTCGTTACCACTAAATTATGGGATTCCGACCAGGGTCATCAGCCAGCGCACGACGCATTCGACCGCAGCATGGAACAACTCGGGCTTGAGTATGTCGACCTGTATCTCATTCACTGGCCAGTCGAAAATCTGCGCAACGACTCCTGGCATGCCCTTGAAGAAATCAAGGAATCCGGACGAGCCCGCTCAATCGGCGTCAGTAATTTTTCCCATAAACATCTACAGGAACTGTTTTCACATTCAGATACACGACCCGTGGTCAATCAGATCGAGCTCAGCCCCTTCCTACAGCAACCACCGATCGCCTCATTCTGTCGATCGGAGAGCATACAGCTTACGGGTTACTGTCCTCTGGCCAAAGGACGGCGTTTAGATGATACCGTTCTCACTGACATTGCTGAACAACACGGTAAGTCACCCGCACAGGTGATGATCCGGTGGGCTCTGCAGAAAAGGCAGGCTGTAATCCCTAAATCAAGCAATCCCGCACGGATCGTGCAGAACGCGGATATTTTCGATTTCCAAATCGGCGCGGATGAGATGGTTCGACTGGACGGTTTGGACGATGATTCTCGATTCTGTCCAGATCCGCTGTCTATGCCCTGAAAAACAATCGAATCACCTTTTCGCAAGCCCTTCACGAACCACGGGAAACAGATCACAATCCAGCCGCTGGCCGGCTTCTATACCCGGGTCGCGTAACATCCGCTGCAGATTAGGACGCGGCTTATATGTGACGTCCTCGCCTGCCCAACGAGTAATGTAGGCACGGCGACGGACACGACTGCTGCTGTTACCTGGTGCACCGTGAACTGTCAGGCCGTGGTGAATCGTACAGTCACCCGGTACCATTTCGAAACAAGCGAAATCATAAGCGTCGCGTTGGTTGTCGATATCCGGTACCGGTTCCAGCGATTCATGATAGGTTTCCCCTGGACTGAAGCTGACAGCGGCAAAGCGCTTGCCCCATCGGTGTGATCCCTTGACGTATTCGACTGCACCGGTGTCATAGGTTACAGGATCCAGCGCTACCCATACTGTCGCGATCATGTCGCCAGCAACTGGCCAGTACGGGGCATCGTGGTGCCAGGCCGTGCGGGTGCTGGTCCCAGGTTCTTTGGCGAGAATCTGATCAAATATAAGATTTACCCGACTCGAACCCATACAGGCAGAAACGACATCGGCCGCAGGTGAGTCAAATATAAACGACCTGAATCCCGCGATATGATGACAAACAAAAGTGTCTCCGAAAAAATTTCCAGTACCACCGGATTCATTGATATCACGAACCATGGTCGATGGCTGGACGATGTTCTGGTCCACAAGTTCCTGTAGCTCTGTAACCCAATCGGAGTCTACAAGACCTCTTACCAGGACCACACCATCACGGTGATAGGTCTGGATCTCTTCTGCAGTGAGAGCCCGTGTGACAGCCTTATGCATCGCATTACGCCCTCTGTGTTCACCAGTTGTCGATCGTCCGCTTGCGCCCAGTACGGGGAGCAAGCGGCGGCAGACTCACCAGAAACCGAATAACTGTCTCACGGGTATCTGCCGGATCAATCACATCATCCAACTCGTATCGCCCAGCAAGGCCGAGCGCTGTATTGTGCGCCCTTAACTCATCAGCCAGTTCCCGTTCGCGCATCTGCCGGGCTTTCTTGTCGGTGATGGCTTCGAGTTCTTTCTTGTGGGTGATCTTAACTGCACCTTCAAACCCCATCGCCCCGAACTCCGCCGTAGGCCATCCGACCAGTAGTACTGGTCTTAGCGGCAGCGCTCCCATCATGTACTGGCCAAGGCCATAAGCCTTGCGCAGAATGACCGTCATGAAGGGCGTCGTTGCGTTGATTGCGGCGTTGAGAATTCTCGAGCTGTGTCGGACAAGCGCCGTTGCTTCTACCTCGGGACCGACCATAAGTCCGGGTGTATCACACAGGTAAAGCATCGGAATGTCGTGTGCATCACAGAGCTGAATAAATCGTGCCAGTTTGTCCGAGGCCGGACTGTCGATCGCGCCTGCCAGAAACATTGGCTGATTCGCCAGCACGCCCACCGGGGTACCCTGGACTTTAGCCAGCGCTGTCACCACCGAACGCGCGAACTTAGGTCGCAGTTCAAGGACCGAGTCCTGATCGGCGATACCCTCAATCACCTTGCGTACATCATAGGCACGTCGTGGATTTTCCGGTACGACAGTGCGCAGCACCGAGGTGTCGGGATCTGAACCTGGCTCACCGTCTGGACCGCGAAAATATTCCAGGTAACGCCGAACACAATCGATCGCTTCTTGTTCATCAGCAACCAGTACGTCGATCGCCCCGCAAGCCTCGTGCATCTCCGCTGGACCGAGTTCTTCCGGTGTGAGCGTGAGTCCCAGTGCCGCCTCAACCAGGGGTGGTCCGCCCATCCCCAATGCAGCCTTGGGCGTGGCAATCAAAGTATCACACAGTCCGGCGAGGTTGGCGTTACCCGCGAAACACCGCCCCGAAACCACACCAACTGTTGGCACAAGGCCGGACAACCGGGCCATCATTGCGAAGGTCTCTTCGTAATCTCGTGAGTTGATATTGTTTTCGTAAGGACGCCAGCCACCGCCATCGGCCCACAGCACCAGCGGTAGGCGTAGTGATTCTACGACTTGCAGAAAGCGGTCCGCTTTCGCGTGATTGATGATGGACTGCGTACCGGCATGCACAGTGTAGTCGTAACCCATAAACCCAACCCTGAAACCAGACACGGTGCCCGTGCCGATGACGAGACCATCGGCCGGTCCTTGCAGGTTCTTGAATGCCGGTTCCGCCAGCTGACCATATTCCTGAAAACTGCCCGGGTCGATAAGTTGACTGATGTTCTGTCGAATCATCTGATGGCCGGTCACCGCCCGTTTAGCCATCGCCTCAGGTCGATTCTCGTCCAGTGTTTGTGCTTTTGCCGCAAGCACCTCGGCAAGATCCGCCCGAGGAGCAGCTTTATCCAGGACTCTCTTTTTTAAACTCATCGTATTTCTTCCTTTCTATTCAGCGACAAACACAAATCTCATTCAATCAATCCGGATCAACCATAAGTAGCACCTGGCCTTCAATCACTGAATCGCCCTCATTGCAACGCACCTCGATCACCGTGCCATCTGTTTCGGCAACAATCGGTATCTCCATTTTCATAGACTCGAGTATGATCAAATCGGCGCCTAATTTAACCTGCTCGCCGGCAGCGACTTCGATCTGATAGACGGTGCCTGTGACCACCGATCTAATTTCCCTGGACATGTTGTACTCCGCTTTAGCTTGAATCGTTATGAGTTGGAAACCCGCCTGCCGGCATCCAACCTTGGGCGAACTGTAACCCCGCTATTGTATCGTTGCTCCGGCCAGCATCACGCAACAACCATCAGTACAATACTAATAGATACTCTAACCGGACTCTTTAACCAAACCCTTGAGGCCACACATGCCGGTTTCAAAACGAGACCATTGGTGATTTCACATTTATGCTCAGAACCTTTCAACCCTGGAGTTAATCATGCGCCGTCCCTTGCGAATTGCCCAGATTGGGCACCCCGTATTACGTCAACCAACCCGAACACTGACTCGGGAGGAATTGCTGTCAGACCAGATGCAAAGCTTCCTAGATGATCTAGTTGAAACTATGCGTGAGGCTAACGGTGCGGGGCTCGCTGCCAACCAGGTTTATCAGTCGCTGAGGATCTGTACTGTAGAAGTACGTAATAACCCCCGCTATCCCTATAGACCCAATATTCCGCTGACCATTCTGGTCAACCCGATACTGACACCGGCCGGCGACGAGACATTCGTTAATTATGAAGGTTGTCTGAGTGTGCCTGATCTCCGAGGACAGGTGCGGCGCCACTGTGAGGTTAAGGTTGACGCCTGGGATCGCGAAGGCAATCCGATCTCCACCGTGGTCAAAGGTATGACCGCCGCAACCTACCAGCACGAAGTCGACCACCTGGACGGCAAACTTTTTCTTGACCGAGTCGAAGACGCAACCAGCCTGGTGACCCAGGAAAACTTTCAGCGCTACTGTATGGATCAGGTGGCAGCCGATGTCGAAGCGCTGGTCAAGCGCTACGGCAGTTGATCCGATCGTTTCTCCAGGATCACAGCACTGCAGCCGACACTATGAATAAGACCACTAAAGACAGTGCAACATTCCCAGTTCATGGACTGGATCATGAAGGTCCCAAGGTCCCCTATACCGGCAGCCTGCTGAATCGTGCTGATCGTAACCGTGAAGATGCCAACTGGCTTGAATCACATCGGCATCATCCCGACACACGCTACCTGCCATTCTGGGACCTGCGGGTTGCTATGTGCCGTAACCCGGACCCCGAACTTTACTGGTGTACGGGCAGAAACCTCACTGACAGGCTGGCCATAGATGACACTGGTGTTTTCCTAGGTATAGGCGACGATGGAGTCGCCTACTTTGCGACCCTTGTCGATGAAGCCACACAGCGGTCACTGGAAACACAAAACGTCGGCTTCGTCGACGCGCGCTCAGCTGCCGCACAACTTGAAGATGGAAGAGCAGCCATCGTAGCTCAGGCCCGCTCACTTCTGAACTGGCATAACCAAAATCCGTTCTGTACCCGATGCGGCTCACGCACACGCCCGCAAATGGCTGGCTCACAACGCGCGTGCACGGATAGTGACTGTGGCGTCGTAATTTTCCCCCGTATCGACCCGGTGGTCATTATGCTGGTGGTCTCCGCTGATGGTGAATACTGCTTGCTGGGCCGAAATCTCGGTTATCCCGGCCGGCTTGTATCAGCGCTTGCAGGATATATAGAACCCGGGGAAAGCATTGAAGAAGCTGTCAGACGTGAACTCCTCGAAGAAGCCGGCGTGAGCGTGGAAGCTGTACGTTATTTCACCAGTCAGCCCTGGCCTTTTCCGTCAACCTTGATGATTGGCTGTTTTGCAGTAGCAGAAGACCTCGAGCTGGATGTCAACCTGCAAGAACTGGAATCGGCACAATGGTTCAACAAAAAAGAAGTGAAGGAACTGTTCGCGGGCCAGGATCAAGAATTCTCAGCACCGCGTTCGATTGCGATCGCACATCACCTGATTAAACATTGGCTGAACCACAGTTAGTGCTATCTACTCAGGAAACGACTGCTGATTCCTCAGCTGCAGCCACCTCAATATTTTTTTGACCTACACTAGACTTCCAGTTTAATCGGATCACATTGTGTAGCCGGGAGTAACCGATGAAAGTAGAAACAGGCATACCCATGGACAACTGGCTCGAGGCCGGGCCAGCTGCCGCGGCGGCTGAAGCGGGAGGTTTCGATGGCGTATTGAGTTTTGAGATTGCGAACGACCCGTTTATTCCTCTCGCATTTGCCGCGGTCGCAACGAAAAGAATTCAGCTTGGCACGTCTATCGCTGTATGCTTTCCAAGAAGCCCGATGATCATGGCTACCAGCGCGTGGGATCTTCACTTACAGTCCAAGGGTAGGTTTACCCTGGGTCTTGGTACACAGGTTAAGGGTCATAATGTGAGGCGATTCAGCGTACCGTGGTCGCCCCCACAACCCCGCTTACGCGAATATGTGCAATCCCTCCGAACCATATGGCGATGCTGGGAAACCGGTGAAAAACTTGATTTCCAGGGAGAGCACTATGCATTCTCCCTGATGACTCCCGAATTTTCCCCTCCAAAATCGGGTCTCGGACCTATCCCGATCAGCATCGCGGCGGTAGGCCCAGCACTGCTGCGGCTTGCCGGAGAAGTCTGTGACGGTGTGCGGCTGCATGTTTTCGCGACACGGAAATACGTCGAAGAAATGGCGCTTCCAGAGATCCGGTCTGGACTCAAAAAGGCCGGGCGTGATCGTTCCAATTTCGAAGTCTGGGGCGGCGGCTTCATTGTCACAGGCAAAGATGAAGCCGCATTGGTCCAAGAGCGGGAAGCCGTCCGCTACCGGATCGCGTTCTACGGTTCTACCCGCAGCTACCATCCGATACTGGCACTACACGGGTGGGAAGACCTCGGCCTCAAACTCCACGAAATGTCAAAAAAAGGGCAATGGAAACAGATGGCGGCCCAGGTACCCGATGAGGTGCTCGAAGAATTTGCTGTCATTGCCACCTACGACAACCTGGTGTCAAAACTCACTGAACGGTTTGGCGGACAGACCGACTGCATGACGTTGCCGATGCCAGAAGGAATCCCAGATACCGAGGCCCGGGAACTTATTCAGGAAATCAAAAAGATCAACAATCCATTCATTTCTTTCCCGAAATCGTGGTGAGACGAATTCGGGCAGCTTTAGAATAGATTCCGCTGACCAGACTTTCCAGTAAATATTTTTCTCCATGTGCGAAAACAATCTTACGAACTGGGATCATAGTGACGCAGAATCTGCGCTGACGCTTCCATCGACGTACTACTATGACGAAGCCTTGTTCGCCCTAGAAGCGAAAACTATCCATTACCGCACATGGCATTGTGTCTGTCATCGATCAGAAATCGAATCGCCCGGTGACTTCGTAAAGTTTGATCTACTGGGCCAAAGTATCCTTGTCGTAAAAGGAGAAGACGGTAACGTTTATGCTTACCACAATGTGTGTCAGCATCGCGGGACCCAGTTAATCAAAGAGCGACGTGGCAAGATTAAGCACTCGATCATCTGCCCTTATCATGCCTGGACTTACCAACTTGACGGTCGACTCCGAAAAGCAGCTCGGACAGAACGCCTAAAAGATTTTGACCCGGCAAGGATCTCATTAAAGGCAGTTCTGATAGAAGAGGTTGCCAGCTTTTACTATATCAACATGGATACTAACGCGAGCCCGCTCGCCGATGATGTAATTGGAGCCGAATCCGAAATGCGACGATTTCTGCCCGATCTAGACGATGTCGTGCTGGTCAACGAAACTGATTATGTGGTTGATGCAAACTGGAAGGTTATTGTCGACAACGCGATAGAGGGTTACCACTTCCAGTTGTCTGGCCCTATTCACAAGCAACTGACATCGCTAATCGATTTTTCGGGTTATACGCTTGAAGCTCATGGCAAGTGGTGGGATTTCAAAGGCCCGCCAACTTCAGTAGACACTGCATTTGGCCACTCGGTTGCCGGTGAAACGTATCAGACTGACTGGTTTTACAACATCCAACTCTGGCCAATGACAACGATATACGCATTCCCTTACGCGGACGTCATTGGAACATTCAACCAGATTCCACTGGGGCCCGAAAAAACACTGCTCCGGTTCGGGCACTATCAGCCAAAATCGCGACCACAGAGCGCACTCAGTGAAGCGGTCGTGGACTGGTTTAACAATAAACTGGGGCCCGAAGATATCGACCTCAATATAGCTGTTCAGAAAGGTCTTCGTTCGTTCGGGTTTGAGCAAGGCCGTTACGTGGTCGACGCTGAACGTAGCGCAAACAGCGAACATCTATTACATCATTTCCACCAACTTGTTTATCACGCGATGCATGGTTGATTGTCGTAAAATCTAGAAGTCATCCGTTGGGATTCTTCAACAAATACCAAGTATGCTATTTACAGCAGCCACAACTCAGTAGCGTACTGTGACAAAAGCATTCTAGTAGAACTTCTCCGGCAACCACACAGCCACCTGTGGATAGATCAGGAGCAGCGCAATCATTACAAGCATTGCGATAACGAACGGTGCTGCGCCCACGCTCACGTCATTGAATTTACCACCTCGTGTGCGGATTCCATGTACGACGTAAAGATTTACACCGATTGGCGGCGTAATCAGAGCTGTTTCCATCAATACGGTGATCATAATCCCAAACCATATCGGATCGAAGCCCATGTGCATCACAATTGGAAAGACAACCGGGACAGTCGTCAACATCATGGACAGTGTTTCCATAAACATACCCAGCAACAGATAGAACACAATGATGATCAGCATCGTTTCCATCGGCGTGAGGCCAAGAGCCTCTATTCCCTCCAGGATCGCCTGTGTCACACCCATAAATCCAAGGACAAAATTAAGGAACACAGCTGCAAGAATGATCAGCATAATCATCGCCGTTGTACGCATCGTGCCTTCAAATGCATCACGGAGCATCTTGAAGTTAAGCGAACGATTGACTGCTGCGATAATCAGAGCGAACACCACCCCGATGGAAGCCGCTTCGGTAGGGGTTGCCACACCCATATAGATCGAACCCACTACCGCACAGAACAACAGAATAGGCGGCAATAGATCCGGTAGTGTACGGATCCGCTCAGCCCAGGTTGTCTTTACCGGTGAGCCACCCCAACTCGGTCTGAACAGACAAGTCAAAATAATCACAGCCATAAACAGTGTGGATAGAATAATGCCTGGAATAATGCCGGCAAGGTAGAGTTCGGGCACCGAAGAATCTGTCAGCAGACCGTAAATAATCAGATTTATAGACGGTGGTATCAAAATTCCAATGGTGCCACCGGCCGCTAAAGAACCAAGAAATAAGCTTTCGTTGTAATTGCGCTTCTCGATTTCTGGATAAGCCACAGTGCCTACAGTGGCAGCGGTTGCAACAGAGGAGCCCGAAGAAGCTGCAAATATTGCCGAACAACCAATGTTGGCGTGCATCAGGCCGCCCGGCAGCCAAGACAACCACTGAATAACCGCGTTGTACATACGTTGTGCTATTCCGGCCCGTAACATGATTTCGCCGAGCAGAATAAACATTGGAATAGCGACCAGTATAAATTCCTTGCTCTGGTGCCAGATAAAATCTCCAAGCATGAGCGACCGTCGCCCGTTCATAAAGATTTCATCCAGAGACAGACTCAAAATTCCGAGCACTGCAGCTACGGGAACAGCAGATACAACCAGTACCAACAGCGCAAGAACAATCAGACCGCCCACCTCAGTGCTCCCCCCTGTCCGATGCGGAATCGGCGATCAGTACGCCGGTTCCTCGTGTCTCGTCCTGCATCTCCTGGGCAACATCCCGAACACCAATAGTAAGGGCAACCGTAGTCAGGTCATTACGTACAAATGCAACAAGCGCGTAGATAATCAAAAAAACGAGCGTAACAAAGAAGAATACCAACCCACCGAGCCAGAATATTTGAGGAATCCACAACGGAGTCGCCAGCGTTGTCTGTGCAGTGGCGTTGTATTCGATGGTCTCCGTAAAAACAAATATCGCTTTGAAGGTCAGCAGATAGATATAAAACGTCAACAGTCCAATACCAACAAAATCCAAAATCGCTTTTGCCCGCGGTGACAACACGTTGTAGAGCGCGTCAATCCGAACATTGGCGCGATGTAGGAGGCAGTAGGAGTAGGCCCAGGTTGTACTCGCGGCAAAAACATAACCGGATATCTCGTCGGAACCACTCATGGTGACAGAGAACAACTTTCGCGCTATCACATCCAGCGTCACCATGATTGCTGAGAGCATCAAAGCAAACCCACCACACCAAACAGCAAACTGGGAGACTGATTTGAAGCCAGAATGTAGGCGACTAAACATAGGATAAGCTATTGCGTAAAGGGTGTCACGCCGACCGGCGTGACACCCCTACAGAATAAACAAATAACTGTGTAACCTTTTTAAATCAAGGCTTTGCGGTCATCCCAACGATTGCGCCCACTGTGGCATTCCACTCGTCCGCACACGTCTGACCACACCGCTGAGCCCAACGTTTGAGGACGAATTTTTCACTGATGTCCTTGAGCATAGCCTGGTCTTCGGCAGATGGTGTAATAGCCACCATCCCGCCGGGTTCACCCTTATCACAGGGCCCGCTGGCGTTGCAGTCCATGCCTTTTTGATCCAGTGATTTTGTAAATGTCCAAGCAGCATCCTCCATCTTAGTCGCTTCCGCTTGAATCAACGCCTGGGTCTCGGCATTGAGGCTGTTCCACGTATCCATGTTCATGGCTGTAAACGTGGCCGCATAGCCAAGGCGAACGCGAATATTGTGGGTCACTACCTGCCACCACTTAGCATTGTAAGCAGGCATAGTTCCCGTTATCCCACAGTCTGCAACACCTTTTTGAAGAGCTGGCACAACTTCTGCAAATGCAATAGTTACAGCACTGGCGTCGAGACCTTCGATGAAATCGCCCAACGTTCTGCTATAGGTGCGGATTTTCTTACCGGCTAAGTCTTTCAGACTAATGCTGGTGATACTTTTGTCTTTCATATTGCACCACAACTGCTGGCTGGGAAAGGAGTAAAGGTTAAGTAGTTTTGCGTTGTACTTATCTGCAATCTCCCTTGCGATAACAGATCTGTAAGCATTCACTGTCTCTCGATAAACTCCGAAATCCTGAACAACACCGGCAAGATCGATGCCTTCTAACGCTGGACTGGCCTGGGCGCTGTACGAGGTCAGGGCATGGACAACATCATAGGCCCCTTTCTTAAGACCCTGCATAACCTCATATCCTTTCAAACCAAGTTCAGTGTAGGGCTTTGCGTTGGCTGTCAATTTACCACCTGACGCGGCTGGCAAAGTTTCTGTCCAGAACGGACTTTCAAATTGTTGCCAGTTCTCAAGGAAACCCCAGGTGCCGACAACCTCAAACTTCATCTGCTGTACATCTGCTGTAGCAGGCTGTGCCACAAACACAAAGATGCCCGTGAGCATTGCTGCACATAACGATTTGATTGATGATCTCATAATCTCCTCCATCATTTTATAATTGTTGACTGTTCTAATTAGCCAACTCGTTTTGGGATGGACTGGACGGTTACTGCATCCAGTCGCTACCCAGACCACAGCTGTCTAACGACAGTACTGTGTGCACAGATCATTTAAGTTCATGACCACTGCTAAGTCAAACAGAATCAACAACGTGTGAATCACACTATCCCCGGATTCAGTCATATAATGATCAAAACCCCGACCCAGCTAAACTCAAGCAGTTTTGCCGATAGGATTGATGGATTGAAAGGTTAACTACCCCAAGAACTTAGCGCACGAAGTTCAAATTAGCCCCTAACCTAACACCAGACACTTGAGGAGCGCTACACATGAACCTGGGACTTGAAGGAAAAGTAGCCGTCATTACCGGCGGCAGTGATGGCATCGGCAAGGCAGCGGCATTGTCAATGTCACGAGAAGGTGTACGCGTCGCGATTGCAGCCCGGGATCAATCTAGACTGGATGCAGCCGTCGCTGATATTTCAGACCAGACTCAGAATCCTGTTCTAGGTATTTCTACTGATGTCCGGGATGAAGACTCAGTTCGGTCACTCATTTCTCAGGTCGTTGACGAATGGGGAGGTATCGATATTCTGGTGAACAATGCGGGTACTTCTTCGACATCGCGGCTTGAAGAAATGTCAAACGAAATAATGACTGCTGACATTGAGCTCAAGGTTTATGGCGCGGTATACGGCACGAGACATGCTCTGCCTTATCTGAAAAAGTCTGATTCGGGCGTGATCATCAATACCACCACACCCGGCGGTAAGGCGCCTGCCGCGGGTACCCAGCCCACTGCCCTATCAAGAGCCGCGGGGATCTCACTGACTAAAACCTGGTCTAAAGAATTTGCCGAGTTCAATATTCGAGTCAACACCATCTGCATCGGCCTGATCAAGAGCGGCCAGCACCGTACATCCTGGGCCCGAATGCACGAAGACAATTCTGACTATAGTCTGGACGACCATTGGCAGAAACTGAGCCAAGCTGTACCGCTTGGTCGGGTTGGGGAAGCTGATGAGGCAGGCGATGTGATCTGCTTCCTGGCTTCGCCTAAAGCAAGCTATGTCACAGGTACATCAGTCAATATTGATGGTGGGCTGTCGCCGGTCGTCTGACCTCAAGTACAATTCAGCTGATTATTCAGGCTTGCCGTATCCGCCACCGGTCGGTGTCTGTAGTACAAACACGTCTCCAGGATCGACATTGCGCTTGTCTCGACCGGTCATTTCGTCTATTTCTCCGTCGGCTCGCTCGACCCAGTTGCGGCCAACTTCACCGGCATGACCCCCGGCCATGCCGTACGGGGGAATGATTCTATGGTTTGAGAGCATAACAACCTCCATCGGCTCCAGGAATCGGATTCGACGCAGTGTACCGTCCCCTCCCCTGAATTGACCGTAACCACCGCTATTCCGGCGAATCCGGAAATCCTCCAACACCACCGGGTGACGCCATTCTAGAATCTCCGGATCGGTAAGGCGAGTGTTCGTCATGTGCGTGTGGATCGCCGAAGTCCCGTCGAATCCAGGTCCAGCACCAGCACCACCACAGACAGTCTCATAATACTGGTGCTGCTCGTTGCCGAAAGTCAGATTGTTCATCGTGCCCTGACTTGCAGCAAATATTCTCAGTGCGCCAAACAGTGTATCGGTCACTGCCTGGGAGGTTTCCACATTACCGGCCACCACCGCAGCAGGATACTGCGGTGCCAACATACAGCCTTTGGGAATGATGATATTAATTGGCTTCAAACAACCCTCGTTCAGTGGGATCGCATCGTCTATCAGACAGCGGAACACATAAAGCACGGCGGAACGGACAACTGCCGATGGTGCATTGAAATTTGACGGCCGCTGATCGCTGGTGCCTGTGAAATCAACCGTGGCGCAACGATTTTCCTTATCAAAGGTGATCTTGACTTTGATAATACTGCCTTCATCAAGCGGATAACTGAATTCACCATCTTCCATCACATCAATCACCCGCCTGACCTGCTCTTCGGCATTGTCCTGAACATGCTTCATATAGGCATGAACCACATCTACACCAAACTGATCGATCATTCGGTGAACTTCTTGCACCCCTTTCTCACCGGCCGCAATCTGTGCCTTAAGATCCGCAATATTCTGTTCCGGATTGCGGGCCGGATAAGGGCCAGACGCGAGATGATCACGCAATTTTTGTTCTAGAAACGTACCCTGATCAACAAGTTTGAAGTTATCGAACAGTATTCCCTCTTCCTCAACAACACGACTATCAGGCGGCATCGATCCGGGTGTGATTCCGCCGATATCAGCGTGATGGCCCCGACTTGCCACATAAAACAGAATCCGGCTGCACGCTTGATCAAACACCGGAGTAATAACTGTTATATCGGGAAGATGGGTGCCACCGTTATAAGGAGCATTGACGACGTAAACATCTCCTGGACCGATTGAGGTCGCGTTGACACCGATAATCGTCCGCACGGCTTCACTCATGGAGCCCAAGTGAATCGGGATATGGGGTGCATTGGCGACCAGATCACCATCAGGATCAAAAATTGCGCAGGAGAAATCCAATCGCTCCTTGATATTTACTGAATAGGCTGTTTTCTCCAATGTCAGGCCCATCTGTTCTGCTATCGACATGAACAGGTTGTTAAATACTTCCAGCATGACCGGGTCACATTCAGTGCCGATCGCGAATTGACGTTCAAGCGTAACCATACGGGTCATGATGAGGTTGCTCTGGGTGTCAACTTCAGCTTGCCAGCCGGGTTCAACAACGGTTGTTCCTGTTTGCTCGCGAATAATAGCCGGTCCTGACACAAGACCACCTGGTTGCAGGAGTTCTCGATCATAGACGTTCGTTTGTCGCTCCTGACCTGCCATGTAAGCCAACACACGGGCCAATACCTTTGGCTTATGGCTACTCCGCGGCGGATGAGCCACCGGTATGTCCGCATCGTCCATTTTACCAATGGCTTCAACAGCCGCCGCTTCGACAACGAGCTGCTTATCTGCCATCACAAATCCGTAGCGCTGGCGGTAAGCCGCCTCGAAGCGGTCACGCATCTGCGTCAGAGAACCAAATTCAATCTCAAGAGATGTATCAGTACCCTCGTAACGAAGGTGAGTCCGTCGAACCACACTGATCGAACTGACAGGAATACCCTGGTCTATCAAGGTGCCACTTGTTGACGTTGCCAGTTCATCCAAAGCTTGGGACAGTTCAAACATGCTTGTCTCTCTCAGCGGCAACTCTAACGCTCTCTCTCGAAGAGACCGTACATCGGCAAGGCCCATCCCATAGGCAGACAGCACACCGGCCAATGGATGCATGAATACGCGGCTCATCCCCAGTGCATCTGCGACAAGACACGCATGCTGACCCGCAGCACCGCCAAAGCAGTTGAGCGTGTATCCAGTGACATCGTAACCCCGCTGTACGGATACTTTCTTGATCGCGTTAGCCATATTTTCAACAGCGATACGAAGGAATCCAGCGGCCACTTCAACAGGTGATCTCTCATCACCGGTATCAGCTTTGATCTGCTTAGACAGATTGAAGAACGCCTGATTTACAGCCTCGACATCCAGTGACTGATCCTGCCTAGGACCGAACACGGACGGGAAAAACTCGGCCTGCAGTTTTCCAAGCATCACGTTACAGTCGGTCACAGTCAACGGACCTGCGCGCCGGTAACAGACTGGGCCTGGGTTGGCGCCTGCAGATTCGGGTCCTACCCGGTACCTAGAACCATCAAAAAAGCAGATTGAACCGCCGCCTGCCGCCACTGTATGGATCATCATCATCGGTGCACGCATTCGCACACCGGCAACAAGCGTTTCAAAGGTGCGTTCGTATTCGCCATTGTAGTGTGCAACATCGGTGGAGGTACCGCCCATATCAAACGATATGATTTGATCGTACCCAGCCGCGGCAGCAGTTTTTACTGCACCGACAATACCGCCAGCTGGTCCAGAAAGAATCGCATCCTTGCCTCGGAAAAGGCCGGCATCTGTCAACCCACCGTTGGACTGCATAAACATCAGCCGAACGTCACCGAGTTCACTTGCGACTTGGAACACATAGTTTCGTAACATCGGTGACAGATAGGCATCGACTACCGTTGTATCACCCCTACTAACCAGCTTCATCAATGGGTTGGTCTCGTAACTCGTGGATATCTGAGAAAATCCAATCTCGCGCGCGATATCTGCCACGGCTAGTTCGTGCTCCGGGTAGCGATAACCATGGACAAAGACAATCGCGATTGATCGTATACCATCGTTATACGCCTGCTGGAGTGAAGAGCGGGTAGTACCGACATCAAGTGACCGCTCGATCGTACCATCGGCCAGAACCCGTTCACTGATCTCTACTACCTGCTCGTAGAGCATGTCAGGTAGAACGATCTGCAGCGCAAAAAGGTCCGGTCGGGTCTGGTAGCCGATACGCAGGGCATCGGCAAATCCCTCAGTTGTGGCCAGAAGTGTCCTGTCGCCATTACGTTCCAATAACGCATTGGTGGCTACCGTTGTACCCATCTTGACGACTTCGATCGAACTGGCTGGAATTGAATCACCACTGCCCAGCTCAAGAATATCTCGGATGCCCTGAACCGCAGCGTCTTTATAGTGCTCAGGATTTTCTGACAGCAGTTTACGGCTAATCACGTCACCCGATGGGGATCGAGCCACAAGGTCAGTGAACGTTCCCCCTCTATCTATCCAGAACTGCCAGTCTCCCCTACGTTTCATGACTCGTGTTTAATCGTAACTATCGTGTTGTTCGAGTACCACTCGACGCTGGCAATCAACGTTGTAGTGTAGCCTCTACTAAACGACTGAAGTATGGGGTAGGTCTCAATCAGATTCAGGGGCAAGTGGATCCCTTTGTTCCAGCTCCTGCAACAATGCATGGGCTTCCTCATCACTGTAGTGCGGCCACTCGGAAATCTCTTCAAGAGTCCGACTACAACCCCGACAGTAACCGGTCACCGGGTCAATAATACAGATGCCGACACACGGACTGATAATCATGTTTCATACAACGGTTGGTTTACTCAGATGAAGTATTTTACGCATCAGCTAAATTATATTTGGTATATTTTTAACTTGCACGACAATCCTAGAATCGGTCGATACTATCTTAACTTTCGGTTCATGTGACCTGATCTTCGGCACAACAGATGAATGTCATCATAATTGGTGCAGGTGTAATCGGTAGCGCCATCGCCTATTACCTCTCACGCAAAGGCATTGGCGCCACTGTAATCGAACGCTGCGATACGGCCTGTGCGGCATCGGGCAAATCTGGTGGTTTTCTGGCGCGTGACTGGTGCGTCGGGCAACCCCAGGACCCACTGGCCCAATTAAGCTTCGATCTACACACCGACCTCGCCGATGCTCTTGAGACTGACTATGGCTATCGCCGTGTAGACACCTATGCGATGGCATTATCGGATCGCCGCTCATATTCACGCAGTACTGGACTCAGCACGACTGTAAAGTGGTTAAACAATGAAGGCGTAGTCCATCAACTGCTCGGCGACACTACGACCACGGCCCAACTGCATCCAGAACGGTTCACACGGGCCCTGCTGGCGGCCGCCTGCGCAGCGGGTGCACAACTCAGATCCGGAACTGTGGAGTCTGTAGAACGGGACTCGGTGAAAAATCAGGTAACCGGCGTTACAGTCAATGGTGCGTTTCTAAGCGCTGATGCTGTTGTTATCGCTATGGGCCCGTGGAGCCACCTTGCCACACAGTGGCTGTCTCTACCTGCCACCTATGGGCTAAAGGGTTACAGTATCACGCTGTCCCCCGCCACACCCGTCACAGCCGACGCGCTCTTCCTGGACTACGAGGACCAGTTTGGAGAACGTCATGGGCCGGAACTGATCCCACGCGCCGACGGGGAGGTTTATCTGTGTGGGTTTTCGGGTGATGATCCCCTGCCTTTGTCACCGGAAGACATTTCAATTGACGATACAGCCTGCGATCGACTGCGGGTACTTGCCGGCCGTGTCTCTACGATGCTGGCGGAAGCGACCGTCGTTCAGCGTCAGGCCTGCTATCGACCGATTTGCGAAGATGCAATGCCCGTCATCGGAGAAATTCAAGGCACTCGGAATGCTTACGTTGCCACAGGCCATAACTGTTGGGGAATGTTGAATGCACCAGGCACTGGCCTGGCCATGGCTGAGTTGATCAGCGACGGTCAAGCCAGCAGCATTGATCTTGCGCCGTTTGCACCTGACCGGCTACCGCCATTGCGCCACTAGCGTTAACTTTTACGGGCCAGTTCTAGACTGCGCACGGACAGTGTCTGTTTAACCGGATAGAGGTGTTATCCTCTGTCTGAGATGATCAAATCGATCTACTGACAGGCACTTTTAGTATCGGCACACATGGCCTGGTCTGTGGCAATGATTGGCGAACCCAGAGAACTAACCCCTAGCAAGCACTTCCAGAAATATGACTACACAGCCGCCCCCACACCCTGACCATATATTTGACCGCGAACTCATTGATGAGTCACTGGACAGGCTGGCAAACAGTTATCGCCCACGCACCCAACCGGTACCGGAATCACCATCCCTGATGCTTCCTGACAGTTTGCCTGAGACAGGAATTGGCGATAGCGCCGCTCTGGATACCTTGGCACCCGCTGTTCTGGACACCAGTGCGCAGCTCCATCACCCAGGCTACTTTGCCCATATGGACCCGCCGACTCCTGCCATCACCTGGGCAGCTTCACTGTGGCAGGTGGCTACCAACCAGAATCTGCTGCATCCGGACGCTGGACCTGCCGCACGCTCACTCACTGAACAGGTCGTCAACTGGCTATCACCGTCATTTGGAATGTCCGGCGGCCATTTTGTACCTGGTTCTACCATTGCCAATCTAACCGCACTGTGGGCCGCCCGTCAGCTCAAACAGGTCACCCGAATTGCGGCTTCGGATAAGTCTCATCTTTCAATTCGTAAGTCAGCTGAGATTCTAGGTCTGGAATACATTGCCCTCCCCACCAACCCACGGCACGAGATGGATATCTCCGGGCTGACTCAACTGGACCGGACCGCGCTGGTTCTTACTGCCGGTACCGTTGCGACCGGCACCATCGATCCTCTGATTTGGCCCGACGAGATAGCGTGGGTTCACGTCGATGCAGCCTGGACTGGGCCTTTGCGACTGACAGACCGATTCGCCAGCTGCCTTGCCGGAATTGACGCAGCGGACTCGGTTGGCTTTTCCGCACACAAATGGCTGTATCAACCCAAAGGCTCAGCATTGGTGTTGTTTCGCAATTCCGACGCAGCGCATGATGCGCTTAGCTACGGTGGGGGTTACCTCGCCACACCCAATATCGGTCTGCTGGGCTCGACACCAGCCGCAGCAGTACCTCTGGCCGCCATGCTGCTGTCATGGGGACGAGAGGGCCTTGTCCAACGTATTGAATCCGACATGGCCAAAGCAGATCAACTGGCACAGTTGATCGAATCGGACCCGAGATTCTTGCTGTGGGGTCCCAACCAAACCGGTGTTGTGGTCTGGCGGCCGGTAGACGCCGAGCCCAGCGATGTCCGCAACCGTCTGGAGAACGGTTGGGTGTCACTCACCGAAGTTGACGGGCAAACCTGGTTTCGATCCGTTGCGGCAAACCCCAGTGCCGACCCAAGTTATCTTTTTGATCAGGTGGCTGCTGCACTCTAAATTATGCAATGAAGCACTCAAGGAGAAAATCCTGTGACAACATCTGGAACAAGCACCTACGACCCTGAGAACTATCGTCTTCGGACCTTTTATGACGCCAGTGCAGAATTCAGGGACGGTCGTGACACCCCTAGGGCCTACCTGGAGCGCTGTCTGGAGACAATCGAAGCAAAAGAACCCGTGGTCCGCGCGTGGGTGGTCTTGAATACCGAAAATGCACGCATCGCCGCAGACGAATCCTCCGCACGCTACAAAGCTGGCCGACCGTTATCGGCGATTGATGGCATGCCGATCGGCATCAAGGATGTTATACAGACCAAAGATATGCCCACAGCACTGGGCAGCGCAATCTACGAAGGCAGACAAACCCACATGGATTCTGCCTCAGTCAACGCGCTTCGACTTGCTGGTGCGATCATACTGGGAAAAACAGTAACCACTGAATTCGCTTTTGTTCGGCCCGGACCCACCACCAATCCTTTTGACTCTCAGCACACGCCTGGTGGATCGTCCAGCGGTTCATCCGCTGCAGTTGGCGCCGGTATGATTCCAGCCGCATTAGGCAACCAGGTGGTGGGCTCGATCATTCGACCGGCAGCTTACTGTGGCAATATCGCAATTAAACCCACTATGGGTGCACTGCACGGTGGTGAAGGGCTGAGTTTGAGTCAGCTCCACCTGGGCGTTCATGCCGGGTCCCTAGTCGACATGTGGTCGGTCGCCTATGAAATTGCGCACCGTGCCGGTGCTGATCCAGGCTATCCCGGGCTCTATGGCCCACTCGAACTACCGCCTCCTACCCGGCCGGACACTCTGATCGTGCTGGAGACCGAGGGCTGGTCACAGTGCGATGAAACCACCCGCAGCGCTTTCGAGGCGATCCTCGACCAACTGGAATCTCTAAACGTCAAGTTGGTCACACGTAACGAACTTCCTGCGATTGAAACATTTGAACAGGAGATTGACGGTAGCATGGTGCTCTGCAGAATTCTTTGCAGTTATGAAATGCGCTGGGCACTTCGCCATTACCAAAGCACCGGACTGCTGAGCGATGACCTTAGCTTGTGGCTGGAAATGGCCGAGACAATCACCTTGGACGACTATCGGAGAGCACTCGAAAAACGAGAACGGATGAGAGCCAGTTTAGCTGCACTCAAGGGCCTAGCATCGGCGATGATCACACTGTCCTCCCCCGGCCCTGCCCCAGAAATAGAAGCACTGACACCTTCAGGCGAATCGGGTTATGCGTTCAAAACAGGTAGCCCCGCTTTCAATGCAGCAACTTCCGTGCTGGGATCACCCGCTCTCACCCTGCCATTAGCCGCGGTCCGTGGCCTGCCACTGGGAATACAACTTATCGGTCAGCCGCACACCGACTGGGATTTAACAGGTTACGGCGCTTGGCTACAGCGATCGATCCGGACAGTATCGATGTAGTCAGGAACCTCAATACTGCAACCTGAGGTCACAGGATTACTGCTTCTTAATACCTCGATTAGTCGGTGCTAACCCGGTTATCATCGAACCTAACAGTTTTCCGCATTATAAAAATCAGGAATAACATCATGGATTCATTTGAAACAGTCATCCGCGGCGGCACTGTCGTCACGGCAGTCGATAGCACCTTGTGTGACGTGGGCATTTGTGATGGCCGCATCACGGCACTCGGTCTGGATCTACCCAAAGCCCAACATGAGATCGATGCATCCGGATTGCTGGTACTGCCCGGGGGGGTAGAGGGCCACTGCCATATTGAGCAAGCGTCGTCTGTCGGCAATGTCATGAGTGCCGATGACTTTTACACCGGTACTCGATCCGCCGTGTTTGGCGGTACTACTACAACGCTGTCCTTCGCTGCGCAGATGAAGGGCCAGTCGCTGCGCAAAGCGGTCGACGATTACCATGCATGTGCGTCGACGAAGGCCGTCATTGATTATGGCTTTCACCTGATCGTATCTGACCCCACTGAACAGACGATGCGCGAAGACCTCCCTGCCCTGATTCGCGAAGGTATGACATCGTTCAAGGTTTACATGACCTATGACTCATTGAAGCTGGACGACCATCAGATGCTCGACGTACTGGCAACTGCCAGACAACACGGCGCAATGGTGATGATCCATGCCGAAAACCACGACATGATCCGCTGGCTCAAGGAACGACTACTTCAGGGCGGTTACGTTGCCCCAAAATATCACGCCATCAGTCATGTAGAGCTTGCCGAAGACGAGGCCACACACCGCGCGATTCGGCTTTCCGAACTGATCGACGTTCCGGTCTTGATTGTCCATGTATCGGCCAGCGAAGCGATGGCCGAAATCCGTCGCGCGCAGACCGCTGGCCTGAAAGTCTATGGTGAGACCTGTCCGCAGTACCTGTTTCTGACAGCTTCAGATCTCGACCGCGATGGTGCAGAAGGTGCAAAATTCTGCTGCAGCCCACCACCGCGTGATGCAGCCCATCACGATGTCATCTGGCGAGGACTCGCAAACGGCACCTTTCAAGTATTTTCCTCTGATCACGCTCCGTATCGTTTTGATGAAACTGGCAAGCTGGCTGCCGGGCCTAACCCGACTTTTCCGCAGATCGCAAACGGCCTACCGGGTATAGAACTCCGACTCCCGTTGCTGTTTTCCGAAGGTGTCGGCAAAGGTCGTATAACGATACAGCAGTTTGTCGCACTGACCGCGACCAATGCAGCACGGATCTATGGCTTATTACCGCGTAAGGGCACCATTTCGATTGGTTCAGATGCAGATATCGCAATCTGGGATCCTGGGAAAGAAGTCACCGTCACCTGGGATCTGCTTCATGACAATGTCGGCTACACCCCGTACGAAGGTCGAAAAATTACCGGCTGGCCGGTCACTGTCTTAAGCCGGGGACGGGTAGCCGTAGAAAACGGTGAGTTAAAAGTTGAACGCGGCAGCGGCAAGTTTCTACCCCGGCATCTGTCCGACGCTGCGCGTCCGCTAGGTCGACTGGTCAAAGAGATGGATGTCGATAGAAATTTCGGCGCAGACATTGGACCTCTGAGCCAGTGAGATACAACCGACAGTTACGTTTATCTGATTGGACTCATTCACACGCCTAGATTATCTGCAAATGAACGGCCTTACATCCCGATCAACAGACCTTTCTGCTGATGTCGGGCGGCTGCAAAACAGAATCAAGGAACTCGGCCGGGTCGGTGCCATAACCAGCGGCGGTGTCTCTCGCCTTGCTCTGACCAATGAAGATCGCGACGGCCGCGATCTCGTAGTACGCTGGATGCGTGATCTTGGCTTATCAATCCAAGTTGACCAAATTGGAAATGTTATCGGATCACGCGCCGGTATCTTAGACAGTCCACCCATTATCATCGGCTCTCATATTGACTCTGTTGCTACGGGGGGACTTTACGACGGCGCACTTGGTGTTCTGGCAGGGTTAGAGGCCATCCAAACACTGAATGATGCTGATCTAAAGACACAATACCCTATCGCTGTGAGTTTTTTCACGAACGAGGAAGGCGTACGGTTTACACCGGATATGATGGGCAGCGCTGTACACCAAGGTTCATTGCCCCTGGAAACTGCGCTGGAGACGGTCGGCACCGATGGCCAAACTGTCGGCGCGGAACTTACACGTATCGGCTACGCCGGGGACATCCCCGTCAACAACATGATCCCCCGAGCCTATCTGGAGCTTCACATTGAACAGGGACCTGTATTGGAAAATACGAACACCACAATTGGTGCCGTAACAGGGGTGCAAGGAATTTCATGGACGGAATTCGAACTACAGGGCGTCTCTAATCATGCGGGCACAACGCCGATGCACCTGCGCCATGATGCGGGATATGTGGCGGCAGCCATCGCCGTTGAGGCCCGGGCTATCGCTACGGATTTCGGTGCTAACCAGGTTGCTACTGTCGGCGTATCAGAACTAACCCCAAATCTGATCAATGTCATCGCCAACCGGGCTCGGGTCACAGTCGATCTGCGCAATACATCTGATGCTAAACTGACTCAGTCAGAAACCAGATTGCTCGGCTTTGCCACGGATACTGCTGCTGCTGAAGGAGTAACACTGGAAAAACGGTCCTTAGTCCGTTTTAGCCCTGTCGAATTTGATACCGTAATCATAGACATGATAGAAAAAGCGGCCGCTGCCTCAGACTACACCTACTGTAGACTTCCATCTGGCGCTGGACATGATGCACAGATGTTCGCACCAAATTGCCCAACCGGTATGATCTTTATTCCATCAACACAGGGTATCAGTCACAACGAAAATGAATTTTCTTCTGAACAAGATATTGCTGCTGGTATGGATGTTCTGATGAAAGTTTTATTGGAACTATCAGGCTAAATTTATGACTCGCTCTTTACCTCTCGCTGTCGCTCAACTTGGCCCGATTGCCCGTGACGAAACACGCGCATCAGCGGTAAAGCGCATGGTTGCCCTGTTGCGCAAGGCAGAGGATGCCGGATCTAAATTGATTGTATTCCCAGAATTGGCACTGACGACATTCTTTCCACGCTGGTATTTCGAAGATCAAGCAGATGTCGATGCATTTTTCGAAACAGACATGCCCAACGCAGACACTGAACCATTGTTCGACGCTGCCGCTCGTGCTGGAATTGCTTTTTATCTCGGTTATGCAGAACTAATTAGCCAGAACGATACGATCAGGCGGTTCAACACCTCGATACTCGTCGGCCAATCTGGCGAGATCGTAGGGAAGTATCGCAAGATTCATCTCCCCGGACACCGTGAGCTTGAACCCGATTTCCCCTTTCAGCATCTGGAAAAGCGCTACTTCGAAACTGGTGATTTGGGGTTTCCCGTGTTTAACACGCTGAACTCGACACTGGGGATGTGTATCTGCAACGATCGCCGCTGGCCAGAGACGTACAGAATGCTGGGTTTGCAGGGTGTCGAAATAGTCATGCTGGGTTACAACACACCCGTCCACTATCCCCGCGCACCCGAACTCGATCATCTGCAGGACTTTCACAATCACCTCTCACTTCAGGCCGGGGCTTACCAGAACGGCACCTGGGTTGCGGCCGCGGCCAAGGCGGGCTGCGAAGAAAACTGTGACATGATCGGTGGCAGCTGTATCGTCTCGCCCTCCGGGGAAATTGTTACCCGCTGTGAAACACTGGCTGACGAACTCATTACCTGGGATTGTGATCTCGACCTGTGCCAGACCATACAGAACAACATTTTCAATTTTGCACTGCATCGAGAGCCTGAAAACTACGGTCTTATCGTGCAGCCCCAGAATCGCAACTGAAGGACGGGCCATCCCCGCGACTGCTCCATCTTGACGCAGCGCGATTTGTCGCAGTAAGGTGGCAGTGTTACCGTGGGCACACGTGCGGAGTTGCGATAGGTTCAACGCGCTATCTCATCCATCAAACCCACAAAACACAAATTTTCGATGCTCGCCTGACCTCGTTTAACGAAGTCAGGCAATACAACCAGGGAGACAATGCATGAAGCTCGTCGGGGTCGATGTCGGAGGTACGTTTACGGATGTCATTTTTGCCGACACCGAGTCTGGCCGCACTGAAATACACAAAGTGCCCACCACACCGGACGACCCCTCGGACGGTGTCAGCACCGCGATACGTGAACTGTGTGAAAGACACACCATAACCCCGGCAGATATCGATCATTTGCTGCACGGCACCACTATCGCGACCAACGCCATTCTGCAGCACGATGGCGCTAAGACCGGGATGATCACCACAAAAAATTACCGTGACATCCTTCACATCGGTCGCCACCAACGACCTGAACACTACTCGATCATGCAGGAAATACCCTGGCAGGATCGGGCTCTGGTCCGTCGCCAATACAGATTGACTGCCACTGAACGGATTGCGCCACCAACCGGTGAGGTCCTGACTGAACTGAACGAGGATGAAGTTCGTACCGCGATAGAGGAACTGAAAACTGCTGGTGTTGAATCGATTGCAGTGTGCTTTCTTTTCTCCTATCTCAACCCGGCACATGAGAACCGTGCACGCCAGCTTATCGAGGAACAATATCCTGAATGTTTTGTGACAACCTCTTCGTCGGTGTCTCCCCAGTTCCGGGAATTCGAGCGTTTCACCACAGCCACCATGAATGCCTTTATTGGACCCAAAGTCAGAGACTATGTAAATCACCTCGCTACACGAATTGGGGATAACGGCATAGTCGCAGACCTCCACGTAATGAGCTCCAACGGCGGTGTCGCGACAGCCAAGATGGTGTCTGAACGGCCTGTCATGACGCTGCTTTCTGGACCTGCGGCCGGCGTACTCGGTGGCGCCTGGACCGGTGAGCTTTCGAACCGAACCAAGCTGATCACTTTTGATATGGGCGGCACCTCTGCCGACATCGGGATCGTCAGCGACGGAACCTTCGCCCAAGCTTCAGCCCGTGATACATGGGTCGCAGGTTACCCGCTGCTGGTCTCCATGATTGATATCCAGACGATTGGTGCAGGTGGTGGTTCTATTGCTTATGCTGATCCGGGTGGTGGTTTTCGAGTCGGCCCCCAAAGTGCAGGAGCAGTACCCGGTCCAGCGGCCTACGGCCAGGGCGGGCAGCAACCCACCGTGACAGATGCCAACGTTGTACTTGGCAGGCTGGATAAAGATTATTTTCTCGGTGGAGAAATGTCGCTGGATGAACAGGCAGCTGAACAGGTGATTACCAGCCTCGCATCAGACCTGGGTCTGGACGTACCCACTACTGCAGACGGTATCCTAACGCTGGTCACCGCGAACATGGCAAACGCAATTCGTTCCCGTACCGTGCAGAAAGGAATCGATCCCAGAGACTTCGCTCTGGTGGCGTTTGGCGGCGCCGGCCCACTGCATGCAGTCGATGTCGCTCGTGAACTGGGCATGTCAGAAGTGCTCATTCCGCTATACCCTGGAATTACTTCGGCAGTGGGACTACTCACAACAGATCTTAAATACGACACAATACGTACAGAATTTCAGGTCAGCGATGCGACCGATGTTCCACGGCTCAACAGTGATCTTGCAGCGATGGAAGAGGAACTGACCGACCAGTTTATAACTGATGGCCTGGATCGATCGGGGATCAGCTTCCTGCGTTCAGGTGACCTGCGTTATGTCGGCCAGGGCTACGAACTCCGGATCACTTTCCCCGACGGGTTACTGAATGATGACAGTCTCACGGGGGTTTTCGATCAGTTCCACAACCAGCACAGAGTCGAATATGGTCACGACTTTCCCGATAGTGCGATTGAGATTGTGAACGCGCGGGTAACCGGTATCGGACAGATGCCGAAAATTCGCCAACCTGACAGTATCGATGCCGGGTCCCGGGGATCAGCACTGATCAAGTCCGGCACCTGTATGTTCCGGGTCGACAATCATCTCGAGGAATTTGACACCGCGTTCTACCAGAGAGAACAGTTGCCTCTGGAACAACCAATTGCAGGCCCTGCAATCATTATCCAGCGGGATTCCACCACTGTTGTGCCCCCTGAAAATAAATTTATTTTGGATATGGCAGGCAATATGATCATCAGTATCGGAGAAAAAACATGAACGACACAGCAACGGCAGAACTGCAACTGGATATCGACCCGGTGACTGCAAGCGTCATCCAGGGCGCGCTGGAAAATATTGCGGTCGAAATGGGTTACAAACTGATGCGCATGTCGTACTCATCCATCATCCGTGAATCTGAGGATTTCGGTGCAGGGCTGGTTGATGCCCGTGGTCGTGGGCTTGCCGAATCGACACAGTCAACGCCTCTGCAGTCTGGCCCGATCCCGGGTTATGTACGGGGTATGCTGAAGACGCTAGAAGATCGGAACGACACGATCCGACCCGGAGACGTCATCATGCACAACGATGCCTATGGTGGCGCCAGCCATGGACCGGATGTCGGGTTTATCGTGCCAGTATTCGATGGTAACAATCTTATTGGTTACTCGGTCACCACAGCACATCATCTGGATATCGGAGCCCTGTCCCCAGGCAGCTGCGGGATCGTGGACGCTATCGATGCCTATGCTGAGGGACTGCAGTTCAAAGCCATAAAGGTCTACGACGAGGGTCGTAAAGTGGAGGCAGTTTGGCACATGCTGCGTGACAACATCCGCGCATCAAATCTGGTGGTTGGTGACATGGAAGCGCAAGTCGCAGCGTCCCAGATCGGCGCCCAGCGCTTCCTGGCGCTGGCCCAACGCTATGGCGTAGATACCCTCGAACGCGCCTGCGACCAGGTCATGGACCATGCAGAGCGCCTCATGCGCTCAGCAATCACCAAAGTGCCCGATGGCACTTACCAGGCAACAACCTACATTGATGGGTTCCTGGACAGCGACGAAGCCAATAAAAAAGACCTCCCTATTGTCGTCACGATCACCGTAGCAGATGACGCGATGACCGTCGATCTCACGGGAACCGCGGACCAGGTGCCCGATCGACCGATCAACATGCCCTTTGTAGGTACCGTAGATATTGCCATCTGGCTGACGATCCGTTCCGTACTGTTGGATACCGCCGTACATGGCCACATTCCGGTCAACGATGGCCTGTGCCGACCTATTAAGATCATCGCACCGAAGGGCTGCCTTGCAAACCCGATATTCCCGGCGCCCACGATAGCGCGATTTTGCCCGGGCAACCAACTCGCGGACACTGTCATGAAGGCGCTGGGTCAGGCTGTCCCCGCACAGGTTTCTGCCGGTATTGGAAACCTCAGAGTTATTGCATTTTCGGGATTAAATGGGGATGACTATTGGGTCCACATGGAGATTTGTGAAGGCAGTTACGGCGGGCGAAAAGGTATGGATGGGATGGATGCTGTCGACACGCTGTATGCCAACACCCGTAACAATCCGATTGAAGACATTGAATCTCACCTACCACTGCGGGTTTCGCGTTATGAACTTCGCGAAGATGTTTGCGGCGCGGGTAAATGGCGAGGTGGACTAGGCTCTATCCGGGAGTTTACGTATCTCAAAGACGGTGGTGGATCAATCGAAGGCGAAGGCCACAAATACCGCCCGTGGGGTTTTCAGGGTGGCTCAGATGGCCACACGGCAGGCCTGACACTGAGGCATGCGACAGGTGAGTCTGAATCTTTGCCTTCAAAAATGCCGCATACCTCAGCCAAGGCCGGGGATAGTTTTATCTGTGTTGGGCCTGCCGGTGGCGGTTATGGCGACCCCCTAGAACGGGACATGAGGCAGGTACTTGAAGATGTACGTGATGGGCTGATCTCTATTGATACAGCCCGAAACGATTACGGTGTGGTCATCACAGATGTACTGCAACTTGACGAAGCAGCAACTGCCAACTGCCGGTCCAGCGCTGCCTGATCCACTCGGCGACGCGGGCGCCCGACCAAAAAACGAGGTAAATAGACTTTAGCTCAACGAATCTCGACGATCATCTCGACTTCAACCGGAATATTCATCGGCAAGGAGCTCATACCGACAGCCGAACGGGCCGCTCGTCCTGCATCGCCGAACACCTCTACCATGAGATCGGAGAAGCCATTGATGATGCTCGGATGATTCCCGAAATCCGGCTCAGCATTGACCATACCCAGTACCTTAATCACCCGCTGTACGCGATCGAGATCCCCAATATGGTTTTTCAAGGTCGCCAGCAGATTCAGACCCACCAGGCGCGCCGCCTGATAGGCCTCTTCCTCGGAACACACCGTCGGCACCTTACCGACTATGAAAGACCCATCGGGCCTGTTGGTGCCATGGCCCGACAAGTACACCAGATTACCAACCGTATGGGCACCAACATAATTGCCCAGTGGCGCCGGGGGATCCGGTAGTTCAATTGAGAGTTCCGCCAGACGATCATCTATTGCAGACATGCGTTCTCCTTATCTAAGTCGAGAGTGATTGCTGTTAAAGGGCTACGCAGACCACACGTATAAGTCCATCCGTAAGTCATGGACGCGTTCATACACAACGACCACCGTCAACCTCCAGCGCTACACCGGTCAGGAACTCTGCGTCATCCGATGAAAGAAAAAGCATGGTCTGTGCAATATCATTGGGTGTAGAGAAACGGCCTAGTGGGATCGTCGCCTCAAATTTTTTACGATTTTCTGGCGTATCCGGTACACCCATGAAAGTCTCGAGCATGCCGGTTTCACCGATCACTGGGCAAATCGCGTTGACCCTGATCTTATCCGGCGCCAACTCGACAGCGAGGGCCTTTGTCAGATTGCTGACTGCGCCTTTTGAACTGCAGTAGACAGCAAGTCCAGGACGCGGCCTCAGTGCTGCTGTAGAAGAAGTGTTGATAATACAGCCACCGCCATTCCGGCGGAAAACCGGTAGTGCTTCCTGAATTGCTATGAAGACTGCTTTGACATTGACATCATAGACACGGTCAAACTCGTGATCCGTGACCGTTGCGAATTCCTTATTCGGGTGCGAATAACCAGCATTGTTGATCAAGATATCGAGCCTACCACCGAGTTTCTCGGCGGCATCTATCATGCTTCGAGTATCGTCCCTGGAGGTGACATCAGCATGGACATACACGGCCTTACCGCCACTTGTATTGATCGAGTCAGCCACTGATTCACCTGCTTCGTCACTGATATCCGCAACCACAACCGCCGCACCTTCTGTCGCAAAAAGACGTGCCGTCCCTGCGCCAAATCCAGACGCTGCACCTGTAATAACCGCTACCTTGTTCTGCAAACGCATCACTCTACCCCTTGCTTTAATTTCACATTGTGCCTGTTCGTGGCGGGTATATGCCTAATCATAGGCTAACATCAGGACTGACTCCAATGCTAAGAATATAGCGACCATATGGTTCAGCTTTTCACATCAGTGAACGTGGCCTGTCACTCTTGATCTTTTTCGCCACGTTTCACCTGTATGGAAAGCCCAGCCCGCCTGACGATCTTCTGTCCAGCCCGGGTCAGGGTACCGTGCCCATAGCGGTCTTCGATACGGTCAATCGTCTGATTCAGGTTCTTCCTGCGCTGTGTGGTTCCTTCGGAAAACAACTGTACTTGGCTGACAGTGGCGACTTCAAGGTTGGTGCAGCCAACACCGATTAAACGGATGGGTACTGTCGGCCCTGAACGCCGCAATAAATCACAGGCGGCCATTGCGATGGCCTGCCCGTCATCAACGGGGTCGGGCAGGGTCACACGTCGACTGCGAAGCGGGTATCCGCGCGGACCAGGTGCTGTCCGCCGACCTTCTTTCCACTTGAGGACCACCGTTCGTGCCCGAATGCCGTCGCGCCTTAAACGGCGGGCAACCGACTCAGCATGTGTACGAATCATCGACTCGAGCAGTCTGTGATCCGCAATATCCTTAGCAAACGTGTGCTCTTCACCGTAGGAGACGGCATCTCGATAGGGCTCTACATCACGAATGTCCTCTCCGCGTGCAAGTTGTGCAACTTCAACACCCCAGTCACCCAATTGTCCCCGCAGTACTTTATCTGAGGTTCGGGCAAGATCACCCAGTGTGTGGAACCCTGCCGTATCAAGCCGCTCGGCAGAAACTGGACCGACACCCCAGATTCGACTGACTGGCAGAGGGTCTAGAAAGGATCTGACATCGCCCTCTTTAACCCACTTTAACCCGTCAGGTTTAGCAACCTGACTTGCAATCTTGGCCACCATTTTGATCGGCCCGATACCGACGGACACAGGTAGGCCCAACTCCGAATGGATGCGGCGCCGGAGATTCTCACCTGCCGTTGCGGGATCACCCAATAACCGCTCAGTCCCTGTCAGATCAATAAAAGCTTCATCCAGAGACAACCGCTCGACCAAGGGTGAAAATTCCTTGAATATTTCGAATACCCGCCGGGATTCTCGGTTATACAACGGCATATTCCCTTTCACAAAAACCAGGTCGGGGCACTTGCGACGTGCCTCAAAAGAGGGCATGGCTGAATGTACACCGAATTGTCTTGCCTCATAGCTGGCTGCTGCAACCACACCACGAGCGCTGCTGCCCCCTACTGCAAGGGGTTTGCCGCGGAACTCCGGGTGATCGCGCTGTTCGACGGATGCATAGAACGCATCCATGTCGGCGTGCATGATGACAGTTGTCGAGATTGGCACGGGATCCTCAATATTCAGTCAGCCGCAGGACATCGGGTCTGTCCATTCAGCTTTTGTCAACTATGGTAACACTGCAGTCGACCCGATCTATCTGAAATTGAGAATCAAAACTACTGTGGCAATTACGATTGAGGATAGCGTGTGGGCGCACCGTGCACATCCAGAAACTGGTCACGGAAACAACCCGGCCAGCGTTCGACGTGCCGCCGCGCTGCCTGCCCGAGTTCGCGGTACCATTCCGGTAGGGGTGGGTCCCCACATTCCTGGGCCAAACGGTCGTAGTAGTTGTACTGTTCGTCGTCAAGTGCATGAAAATTTCTCTGGAGAATGTCGGCTGACCGGAGTTGTTCGGCACGTATATCCTTCGCTTCGCGCATCCGAGAAACAGTGGGCAGGTCGAATTCGCCATTCAACATTCGGGCAAACCATCGTGCCTGGATCTCAAAAATAGGGAACGGTATGATTTTAAAGGGGAGTCCGATCAGTGCCAGTGTAGGGTGCGTGATGCAAAGCAGATCCTGATACAGTGGTGTGACCCAGTTATCTCTGACCCGGATCAGATCCTCGGATAAAAACCGAAAGCGATAATGGTAACCCGTCGCAAACACGAGGCCATCAACAGGCCCAATTAGCGTCTGATTCTCAAGTTCTATTCGACCGTCATCTATCAGGCGCCTGATTGGTCCACACGAAATAACATTTTTCAGGTGTTCTGTCTTTTTTGAGCGAGCTGCTTTGTCGCTGCCACACCAATAGACCCGATCGGCAGCCACCGCAATCTCTTGACTCAAGTCTGCGCCAGATGACGCAGTACCCACTATTGCGACCTGCATTCCGGCAAATCTATCGGGTGACCGGTAGTTATGACTGTGCACACAGCGGGCGGGAAAGTGATCTGATCCTGGAATGTGAGGGACCCGCGGTTCAGTATAGTGCCCGTTACATACCGTCAATGCATCGAATACCTCAGTGACTGAACCGTTCTCACCATCTATTGTCAACAGCCACCGGTCGGCATGCACCGCCTGCACCACTTTAGTGTTGAATCGAATCAGTTGTCGTATCGAGAATGCATCTGCAAATTCTTCCAAGTAAGACAGCACCTGTGCGTGACCTGGATAGCGGGGCCACTCATCGACACCACCACCTGACGAATCAAATGGGAAATCAAAAAATGCCATCAAGTCACGCGGTAAATTGGTGCGCAACGATGCATGCATGGATGCATGCAACCGCGGACCCGTCTGCCCTAATGGATCAGGCTCTGATGCGGCCTGATATACCCAGACACCCCCTAGCCGGGACGACTGCTCAAATATGTCGACCTCGTGACCGGCTTTAAAAAGTTCGCTCGCCGCGACTAAACCTGCGGCACCGGCTCCGATTACGGCGACTTTCACAGTTGCAGTCTCGCGAGCAGTAAAACGTTGGGCCTCATTATCACGGCCATTTAGCCGCTGTAATCCAACAGTGCATTCATTGGTTCGAGTGCCTGTGTGGTTGAAGAAACTCAATCAATAACTGGGCAACCCGTTCGGGTTGCTCCTGCTGAACCCAGTGACCTGCATCTCTAATCAAATGTGCTCCAGGCACCTGCGAACAGACGCCCGTCTTCAACTTTTCGAAGTCGCCGGGCTTCTGGTAAACCCCCCAGTCATTTTTGCCTGCAATAAAGCAGGCTGGCACATCGATACGCTGATCGGCAAACAACATTAGCTCCCGTTGGTAGGTCTCGGAGGTGGCGCATCGATACCAGTTCAGACCACCCTGAAAGCCGGTCTTAGCAAAGGCTTGGCTGTAAACCAGCAATTCCTCTTCCGTCAACCAATCGCATCGTGCTATCTGGCTCCGGCCTGGCATGTACGGTGCGACGGTCTCGGCCATATTCTGATCAAGATCCATGATGTAGTAGGTCGGCATCTTTGCCAATTCCTCAGCTGACCAGGCTGCCAGCGGAAGCGGCCTGTTGTCGGGCCAATCAGCACTCTTATAGTGAAAATAAGCCCGCAGAAAGTCGTGTACACCCTGAACACAGGCGTATAGGTCAGCGTTAGCCTCGGGAGTCGAGTAGTACCACTGGTAGTGCTTGCGCGGCCTTTGAAGGGTTGCTAACTGGTCGTGGATCAGGGTGCCTGAGTTGCCGGAAACACCGGGTGGACCGGCAAACGGTGCGCTCATCATCACGACCGAACAAAATACATCGGGGCGCAGCAAAGCGCAATACGCGGCAACGGGTGAACCAAAATCGTGGCCGACGACCGCAGCAACTCTGCCGATATCCAGCGCCCATACAAGCCCCAGTACATCACGGACAAGATTGAGCATCCCGAAAGCACGCACATCAGCGTCGTAGTCAGCTTCCCAGCCCAGTGTCTCGCCATACCCGCGCTGGTCCGGAGCTACCACGTAATAGCCGGCCTGTGCGAGCATGGGCATCACCTTCCGCCAGCTATAGGCCAGTTCAGGAAAACCGTGTAGCAACATTACACACGGTCGATCTGCTGTTTCAAAACCAGCTTCAAGCACATGCATGTTCAGACCGTTGCCGTTGTCGACTTGACGGGAACGAAACCCTTTCGGTAGTGGGATCATTGCCAGTTGAATTTGAAGTATTGAGGAGAACTACTATTATTTGTCTGCGAACCGTCTCCTGGCTGCAGTCGCAGTCTGATTTGTACCGCTTAGCTGGCTCTGATCCGCATCAGCGTAACTGCCAACCTTGTGCAGTGCGCCGGCAATTGCGTTGACAGCCTCTTTGACCATAGCGGATGCTATCGGCGGATTGGTAGCACACCGCTGCGCCAACCCGAGTGCGACATCGACTGATTTACCGGGTTCCGCCAATCGACTGACAAGTCCCCAATCAAACGCTTTATCCGACGACATTTTCTCACCCAGAAGACAAATCTCTTTGGCCCGAGCAGGACCAACCAACGTCACCAGCCGCGGTAATGCACCCCACTGAAGGTTCAGACCAACCTGCACCTCCGGAACAAACAAGTAAGCGTCCCTCGCCAGTACGCGCCAATCACAGGCAAGACCCAGTGCACAACCCGCTCCGACCATCATGCCCTCGGCTGCGGCAATGGTAATTTGAGGTAGATCCTCCCAGGCCTGACAAAGCCGTACGCCGCGATAGAACCGTCTCCGGATCTCAAGGTCATTCATTGCTTCGAGGTCCCAGTTCTGCGCATCCTTCAGATCAATGCCTGATGAGAATGCGGCGCTTGCCCCGGTGAGCACCACACTTCTGACTGTCAGATCTTCTGCAAGAAGTTTCGCAGTATCAGTCAACTCCGTGATCATTTTCTGATCAAACGCATTGAGCGCCCCCTGACGATCAAAGCGAACGATCATGGTATCGTCAGACCTTTCCAGTGTTACATAGTCTTCCATCTTCAAATCCTCTGTGCAAAAAACTTGTTGCTTATCTCAGACAGTACTGTGGCAACTCTAAACCGCAACACTGTGACCAAAGCAGAATTAATCAATCAGGCATCTGGATCGTAGCGCTCGAGCCCCTCGATCTGCTCACCTGGTGCGATATTGCCACGCAACTCAATGACAGTTCGATCAGGATCGCGAATAAAGATAGACGCGGCGTCGCTGCGACCAAACGACACGGGCCCTTGACTGATGGCAATATTTTGTTTTCTGAGCGCATTAAACGTTTCGCTGACTGAACCCACATTGAGTGCCACGTGGGTGTAGCCGGTATGCTTCTCAGGCACATCCATGAGAATATTCTTACCACCGGTCAAATCTACACCGTTGTAGACGAGATTGAGTTCTATGCCATGAGTGTTTCGAAGTATCGTCACAGTATCGCCGTCTGCCCGGCGCTCTACCTTGAAACCGAGCTGCTCATAAAATGCGATCGAGTCAGCCTCATTGGTGACTCGAATACCTAGATGATCTACGTTTTTAACTTCAATCATAGCCTTCTCTTCTCCTCGGATTTTCTGAGATTCTGGCAGACCTTATCCTTGAACAACAATGTGCACAGTCGGGTTGCCAAAATTCGCAAAATTGTAGTTGGTAACTCCAGGTCACATAAATTTCGATGATGTGCTACATCCGCCTCGGTATGTAGCGTGAAAAGAATGTACCGGCCAGCATCCAGCCCGCTGCACCTACAAAAATAACCGGTAAGGCGAAGAACTTAAGCAAGACCGCAAAGAATCCCGGGACAGCTAGGTTGGCAACATCCCGATAGGTCTGAAATACACCGGTCATTTCAGAACGCTCAAGTGGGTGAACTGCACGGAGAAAAAGCACATGACCTGACCCATCGAGCATCGTTGCACCCAGTGCTGCGAATGCAAGTAAAACAATAGCCACTGTTGGCGTGCCGGATACTGCAAAAACCAACAGAGTCATCCCTGCAGCCACAGTAAACCCCATGTACATCAGCAGGCGCAGTGAATATCGACGAGCAAACCAACCCCAAAAGGGCAGCGTTAATGTCCACGCAGAACCGATGGAGACAATCGCTGCACCCATCAACTCTCCCAGTCCCGACTCGCGGGCATAAATCGGCGTGTAAATGATAAACATCATCCACCAACTGGAGCGAGTCAAAATGAGACCCCAGGCGAGTCGCAATCGGGGCTGTAGGAAAAAACGACCGATGTGGCGAAGAGGATTACCGGCTGGTAAAAGTCGTTCGGGTAAGGACATCTGCTGAAGGCCCAGCCATCTAAAATAAATCAGTGTAGCAACGGTCCCCCCAATCGCAATCAAGTAGGGCAACCAATCAGCTACCCGGGACTGCAGATAAACGCCTAGCCACGGTCCGATTGAAAGCGCAACAATTGCGGACACCATACGCAGCGGCTCAAATTCAGGGAGTTGACGCCGCGGTATTCGCTGCATGATATAAAGACTAAGAACCACTTCCATCGAAGTGACACCAAACACGTGCAGTACCATACCCGCAGCAAAACTCCACATTGCCTCGGTCCATAAAAGAACAACTGAAGCTACCATCGCAAAAACGCTGAGGAGAAAGCAACGGTGTAGCCCTATTCTCTGAAGAACCATTGGAACACTCAGGCTAACAGCGACGCCACAAGCACTGACCATGAAAAACAGCACACTCACAAGCTGAGCGGTGCCCATGAGCGACAGAGCCTTTAGCGGCAGCACCGAAAGCAGTACCGCACGGGCACTTGAGCAAACAAAAAAGAACCCCGCAAACGGTAGGTAGCGGACCAAGTTCGACACTATTTAGTCATGCCGCACCGATTCTCCTGGCATTTCTTCATTCAGGACTGGAGTCATTAAGTTATCAGATTCGTGATATTGATAATAATATTTACGGATTCAGTCCACGATTGTTAATCCCGAGAGAAAAATGTTGTCAAGAAAACAATCCAGCCAGATTTGACTGTCCTTTGCGAATCGGTTGTGATTTTCTAACTGCTCATCACGTTGCTGCGCACCGCACAACGAGAGCTTCTTGCTACCGGTTTCAGAACTGGACCAGCGGTCTATCATTTGCCGAGTCATTTCGGGATGGAACTCGATACCGAACACGCGGTCGTTGTAGACATATGCCTGCCCTGGGAAAGGGCCGCTGCTAGCCAGGTGGATTGCACCGTCGGGAATCTCAAATGTCTCAGAATGCCATTGGTAAAACATTGTAGGTCGAGAAAGAAATGACTGACCGGCCTCGGTCGGTGACACTTCCCAGTAACCGATCTCAACAACCCCATCAGGATGAGGCCCAACACTTGCACCCATAACGCGTGCTATTTGCTGTGCACCCAGACAGATCCCCAGTACCGGAATTTCTGTCGGAAGGACTGTCGCCTCCAGCCAATCCAATTCCGCACGAATACCTGGAATGTGGTCATCGTTCGCACTCTGTGGCCCACCGAATACTACAACCCCATCGTATCGAAACAGTTCAGCCGGCAGGACATCACCGATACACGGACACCGTCTATCCAGTGTATATCCCCGACTGACCAACCCTTCGCCAACCAGACCAGGATTGGATGTTTCCTGATGGACAATAATAAGTATCTCTTTTGCCATGTTACCTAAGAAACCGGAGCCAAAATTAAACTAAGCGGCGAAGTGTAGTCGATCTGAAATCTGGATCAACATCGCGCCAGTTCTTTCTTCAGGTACTGGGCCAATCGTACACGCGCATTTACACCTGCCCGTAGTTCAGCTTCCGCGTTGTAGTTGGTATTGACGTTTACATCATAGGTCCACTTGCACCCGGCATGGTCGGTGATGAACTCGATCCCAGCGATATCGATCTGTTGCTCATGTAAAAAGGTTTCATAGCGGGGAATAATTGGATCCACATAGTCCGTAATAATCTCGAATCGCAGTATTTTTGTTTCAGATGAATTGTGTTCGTCGGGCACGGAACAGTTGTCTGCCGGACACAGTTCAAAACCTTCCGAGGTATCAACACGAAGTGCGTAAACGAGCTTCCCACCAATAAACTCACAGCGGGTAATAAAGGATTCAGGACTGTCGATATAGACCTGAAGCAGAGTGACGCCATCAACTGGTGGAGTTTCGGCCAGGGCATCTAGTCGGACTTCAAATGCATCGAAACTATCGAACCGTTCAACGCCCAACCCCATACCCGCACGATTATGCTTGGTTACAAACGGACAAGGCATGTTCCTGGCCAGGCCAAGTAACTGTTCTGGACTGCGCGCGGCATAAGTCAGTGGTACGGGGAGTTCATGCGCCATCAACGCCTGGTATTGCCGCACTTTACTGAGCTCAAGATCCAGTGCCGCACTGCCGTTAATCACACGCCGCCCGTGGCGTTCAAGCCAGCACAGCACACCCGCCGTGAGCTCAGGCACACCCGAGTGACCACGAGTATGCGCAGAAGCGCTCATACGAACATAAAAAATACCCTGGGGTGGTTCGACTGCGGGATCAGGCAGGAATGAAGCCATGTGCCATTCGGTAAATGGCAGGCCCATTTCAGTAAATGTCTCGCGGAAGGGCTCAAGCCATTGGTCGTTCTCGTGGAGAATGTATAGCATAAATGCGACTCGCAACCTTAATTCTGATCGTTAACCAGCGAAAACAGCAATGTCATTATCGCAGACATTTAACGGTGCACGAACAGCTGACATTGCATTACAACACCTTAGCCTCCTAAACTCTTTGGCACATTCTCAACGATTCTCCGTTTCCACGACTGTTTACCCGTGGACCATTGACGTTCCGCGACAGACGATGACCGAAGCCGCGCAAATTCACAAACTCTCAAAGCAATGGCTCAACGACGCCGAACGTGTGGTCGCGCTGACAGGTGCCGGTATTTCTACCGATTCAGGTATTCCGGATTTTCGCGGCCCCCAAGGCGTTTGGACCAAAGACCCGGATGCTGAGAAACTTTCGGACATTCGCCATTACCTGGCTGACCCGGCGATCCGCAAAAAGGCGTGGCAGGCTCGACTCGATTCACCTGTTTGGCAAGCCCAGCCGGGCGCTGGTCACCACGCGCTCGCCCGACTTGAACAGCTCGGCAAACTCCACACGCTGATCACTCAGAACATCGATGGCTTACACCAACTGGCAGGAAACAGCCCTGATGTTGTTGTCGAGATCCATGGGACCGTCCGTAAGGTGCGGTGCATGTCCTGTACTTACCTCGTGGATATGAGCGTTGTACTGGAGCGTCTACGTTATGGTGAGGATGACCCTTCGTGCCCAGACTGCAGCGGAATTCTGAAATCGGCCACCATCTCATTCGGTCAGAATTTGGTGCCAGAAGATCTGATCCGATCTGAAAGTGCCGCGAAACAGTGCGACCTGCTGCTCGCTGTGGGATCGACACTGTCAGTGTACCCAGCGGCAAGCGTGGTACCCATTGCAAAACAATCTGGCGCCCGGATCATAATCATCAACGGTGGCCCCACTGATTTGGACGGGATCGCGGATGCCGTGCTACGTGGTCAGATCAGTGAACTACTGCCGAGCATCCTACCCAGTGCCCATTGAAAACAAAATTCACTAACCCCCTATTCACGCCACAACTAAAAAGCTGATTCCCGGGATTTGACGATCGCCGTAACGACCTCGTTGTAGGGCGCTCGTGTTCCGACAGCAACAGCAACGACTGGCACCATGCCGTTTATGGCATCAATTTCCGAAGGGCGCCTGGCGAGATGATCCAGCAGCATTGATGGCCGCGCGTCCGGCATCTTACTGCCAAATTCGAGTACATATTTCTCCGCATCTGTGAATGAAAGCTGAATCTCTTTTGCTCGTGCAGTGTCGTATGCCTCGAGGGCACAGCCTCGCGCGATCTGCCACGAGAAGGGATCACTCATAATCTCTCCAAGGGTCCGCCCGAATACTGTGCACGGTGCACTGAACGTAACATTACAGATGAATTTTTCCCAGATCAGCTGGTTAATGTCTTCAAAGGCTTTGACCTTAAACCCTGCCTCCTGCCAGACGGCAGCAACCCGCTGAACACGATCGGTGAGACCACCATTCATCTCCCCCACCCGGATTAGTTCCATACCATTGTGGTGCACATGTCCCGGACCCTTTATGGATGCACCAAAACCACCGGCAACTCCCAGCAGGATATTGTCCGGTGAACGATGTTGTGCAATGCGTTCGCCGGCCCCCAGACCATTCTGAATGGTCAGCACGAGTGTGCTGTCGCCGACAATAGGAGCAATACTTTTTGCAGCGGCACCGACCCCGGATGCCTTTGTGGCGATAATGATGAGATCGCAAATACCCGCTGCGTCAGGACTTTGCGCAACATTCAAGCTGTGCACTGTTCGATCGCCGCTCGCACCTTCGATCCGTAACCCCTGCTCACGAATCGTGTCCAGATGCTCCTGCCAAACATCTATTGCCCAGACTTCATTTCCTGCTTCGGCCAGCAAACCTGCGTAAACCGAACCCATGGCACCGGTACCGACTACTGCTATCTTCATCCGTCCAGATCCTCGATCAGTGAAATACCTGTTATGACTACGCTAAGATTATAAGCATCCCATTTAAGGATCCAACCGGCGCTAGAATCTGAATTGTCGACGGTTCCGTTTCAGCGCCCGGATCTTACATCGGTGTGGCCTGGACCGACCCGGACCGTTCAATACCATCTGCACTGTGTACGCTTACCGACTGGCCAGTCGCCCAGAAACCCTTCTGAATCATTCCTAACGCAACATTGCACTTCAGTCGGGGCGACCAGATCGCCGACGTCACATAGCCCACAGGTCTATCTGATGCATAGACAGGCCAGGGTGAACCACACGCCGCGCACGGGCCTCCATCAAACACCAGACCCCGGATGCGTTGTGCAGGACCATCGCGCGAAATATCTTCGAGGGCAGGCCTACCGATATAGTCAATTTGGCCACCAAGAGTACAGAACCGATCCAGATTAATCTCGAGCGGATTATTACTGCGCGTCATTTCGTTACCATATGACAGCAGACCACCTTCAATACGTTCAATAAGATTCGGGCAACCGGGCGTTACATCGAGACCCTGGCCTGCCGACCACAACATATCCCACAGTTCAGTACCCAAACTGCTGTCATCCAGGTAGATCTCAAACCCGCCTTGCTTGCTGTAACCGGAACGCGCAACGACCAGTTGACGATCCAGAAAGTCAAAAAGGCTAAAACGAAAATAGGCAAGATTCCGGACTGCATCACCGAACACGGCTGCAACCAGATCTTCGGCCCGCGGCCCCTGAACCGCAAGTGGAGATACGTCAGGCTCAGTGACCGCGACATCTATCCCCAACCCCAACGCTAGCCCTTTTGTCCACAGCAGCACATCGGAATCGGCAATTGATAACCAGTACCAGTCCTCGGCACGCTTAAGTATGACCGGGTCGTTAATCAGGCCCGCTTTGTCATCAATCAGGGGAGCATATATGCACTGTCCGACAACCGCACTGCCAAGATCCCGGGGGGTCATCATCTGGACCAAGCGCGCGGCTTCGGGTCCGCGGACTTCGACTTGGCGCTGGCAGGATACATCCCACAACTGCACGCTCGATCGCAAGTGCCAGTACTCCTCCTCTACAGTTCTGCCAAAGGCCTTGGGCAACAGTGTGTGATTAACGATCGAATAGCCCTGAACACCCAACGTTTCAATGCGATCCGTATAAGGGGTGCGACGGTTACGCCGGGAAACCGCCAGGGCCAGTGAACTCATCGACAATCAGGTCCGTCTAACCAGACCACCAGACGGTATAACTGTGGGGGGACAGCACGACCGGGATATGGTAGCGGGCATCCGGATCTGGCAGGCTAATTCTGACCACAACCGACTGCATGTTGTGATGGGACCCTTGCGCAATTACTGCAACCGGAAAATAGTCACCCGTATGAAACACCAACTCATAGATAGTGCCTGCCGGATTATCCTCGAGCGCAACGGGTTCAGATATTCTCCCCTCACTATCCGAGTGCGTCTCAAACAACCGTTGCGCCGAGTGGCCCTCGGAAAGCCGGAAAAACTCTACACGAATCCCGGCAGCCGAGATACCTTTTACAGAATCCAGTACATGAGATGATATAACTGCCATTATCCCGTCCTATATGATAGTACTGTCAGCAATACCAACCCTGACAACACTTCCTGAATCTATTCTATCGATGCCTTGTCTCGTTTGCTGGTGGTCGCCAGCACAATCGGACTGATAACACCCTTCGTCCGTACATTGACACAAGCTGTTTTACCGCTGGCCAGAGCTCTGTCTAGTGCGGGCCCCAGTTGCTCACGATTCTCAACCAGTTCGCCGTAACCACCGAGCCCTTCGAACAACGAATGAAACGGAATGTCTCGAAAGTCAGTGGCTACATGGCGATCGTGTCCGAACAATCTTTCCTGCTGCTGTGAAATGGTGGTCAATCCACCGTTGTTGTCTATCACAACCGTGATCGGGGCGTTCTCCTGGAATGCTGCTTCAACGCTTAAGCCGCCGGAAAGAAATGCACCGTCACCACTGATCAACACAACCTGGCTACCGGGGTGATTCAACTTGGCAGCCAACGCAAAAGACACCCCGACACCCAGCATACTGAATGCACCCGGGTGCAGAATTCCAGCCAGTCGCTGACCGCCCCAGCCTGCCATATTGATCGCTATCTCTGACCAGAAATGAGTATTCCCACCATCGATGACCAGCCAGTCGTCGGCACCCAACGGCTGCTGAACGTCCAGTGCCAGTTGCAGTGGGTGAATCCGGGCATCGTCTTGATCTGACTGAGCCAGTTCTGCCGTCATCTGATCTACCCACTCGCCCCGCAGCGTACGATTCTTGTTCAGCCAAGAATCGCTTGAGCTCCAGGTCGATTCCTCCGCCAACACGCAAAGTGCATCCAGAAAAGCGCCCGGGTCGCATAACAACGTATAGTCCGCTGCTCTATTTAGTTCGAGTTCTTCCGGGGAGCCGTTGATGCAGACCAGTTCAGTCGTCTCAGGAAAGAATGGCGGGTTACCAAAATTCATCTGGTTGTCGAGTCGACCACCGATAACAAGCGTTAAATCAGAATCGGCAAGCGCATTTTTGGAGGGTGCATACTGATGAACATCAGCAAGACCCATATAAACTTCGCTTTGTTCACCCAACAGCTTCTGATGGTAGGGAATATTGAAAACTGGCATCGCAAGTGCCAGACCCGCTTGTTCCAGCTTGTCGGCCGCACCTGACCACCAAACACCGTGACCACCAATCAAAATCGGCCGCCGTGCTACGCGGACCTTGGCTAGGATGGCCTCAAGGTCATCCGGACGGGGCCATGCCCGTGCTGGAGGCAGTGGTGCCCGGTTGAACGGCCGTTCTGACTGGCCGGCTTGCTCCTCAAACGAGGAAAACATGATGTCCACCGGAACACTCAGATGCACTGGACCGGGATAACCACTCAGCGCTATTTTGTAAGCGCGATCTACAAATTCGAACATTCGTGTCCCGTCAGTGACTGATGCACTGTATTTGGTCAGCGGTGCTGCAATAGACACGTCATCGATCTCCTTGAACCCTCCGCTGCCTTCGCGTTTGAGGGTACTGGAACCGGTAATAAAGATCACTGGTGATCGCTCGCCCCAGGCCTCCATCATTGCAGGCACGGCGTTGGCAAAGCCTTCCGGACCGACCAGACAGACGGTAGGCTTGCGTGTGATCCGTGTGTTTGCATCAGCCAAGTGCCCCGCAATCTGCTCATGGGGTGTATTGATCACTGGTATCCCACATTCCATCAAACCTTCCAGGGCCGGATTACAGAATCCACCACTCAAAGTAAATACCCGTGAGATGCCCTTCTCGTGCAATGCACGGGCAAGAAGCATACCGCCTCGCACTTTCATGTAGACCTCTCCAAATAATTCATCCTAGTCAGGCTAACCTGCTCAATACTTGCTGGATCCACAGCACCCGGTTCATACCAACACATTTTGGTCGAGATGAGAAACGTCTGTACAGCCGATCTGCGCCAGTGCCAGAAGCAACTCGCTCTTCAGCATATCAACGAGACGGAACACGCCGCGCTGGCCGTCTGCACCCGACGCATAAAGAAACGGCCGGCCCAGCATGACAAAATCTGCCCCTAGAGCCAATGCCTTGACGATGCCCTCACCGCTGCGTAGTCCGCTGTCGAATATCAGCGGGTAGTCACCACCGACAGCCTGTCTGATCTCCGGCAACACATCAATCGCTGCTGGTGCGGCGTCAAGCTGTCGACCGCCATGATTGGACACATAGACGGCATCAACACCGGCATCACGAATCCTGACGGCATCATCCGCTGATAACACGCCCTTTAGAATTAACTTTCCCGTCCACCGTTCGCGCAATTGGTCCAGAAACTGCCAATCTATATGACCACGGATCTCGTTTCGGGTGAATGTGGGTTTATTAACCACAGTATTCGCTGGCAACACGTTGACCGGTTTCGGCACACCATCGACGAGCGTGTGAAACACCCATTGCGGATGAGTCGCAAAATCTACAAACTGCCTCGGTCGCATTCGAAATGGCGCCTCAAACCCCTGACGCTGTTCACGCGGGCGGATAGACACAACCGGCACATCAACGGTCAACACCAGATATTCGTAGCCGGTATTCTTCGCCCGCTGGACAAGATCCATTGCATCATCAACAGACGGCCCCACGTACAACTGGAACCATCCGTTACCAGAAGCTCTTTCCCCCATATCCTCAATGCTGCTTGAGCCAAAAGTGGACAAACACACCGGTATGTCATGGTCTACCGCCGCCGCTGCAAACGCTTTATCAGTATTCGGCCAGGCCAGATTGCACATACCCATGGGAGCAATTCCAAAGGGCAGTCTCCAAGTTCGACCCAGAAATGTTTTTGCCAGTTCTCGTTCCCGGATATCCACGAGAACACGTGGCATCAAGCGGATCTGATCGATCATGTCACGATTAAGCCGACTCGATGTCTCGAATCCTGCGGCACCATCAACATAGTCAAAAATGACTCTCGGCATGCGCTGCTGTGCACCAACACGAAAGTCGTCGACACAGTAATATTTTTTAGTCATTTATGTCCAGAGCCGACAAATTGTTCAGATCTACCCCGCATGCCACAAAAGTGAGATGTTGCAATGGCAAGGCATCACTATCGTTCACGATAACCGATCTAATTGATGCTTGCCAGACGTACTGTGCGTCAGTTCAGCTCTGCCAAGATAAACACCAACGCCAATAATCAAGGCGATCCCGGCCCAGGCCCACAAGTCGGGATAATCACTGAAGAGCCAGTAACCCAGCACAACCTGCATAATGATCTCCAAATAGCGAAGCGGCGCGAGTAATGATGCTTGCGCAAATGAAAAAGCCCGTATGAACAGCAGATGACCGGCCGCCCCCGTCGCACCAATCAAGGCCATCAGAATCCCGTCGGCGAGGGTGGGTGTAACCCAATAATACGGTAATGCGGCAGTCAGCAGCACGAACCCACTTACAGACTGCCAGCCCAGCATCACCAGCGGTGGGACCTTGCCACTCATCATTCGTGTAGACACAAAATACAGGGCCCAGAACAATGCAGCAGCGAGCGCCAGCAGACTCGCCCAATGAAAACCTGCTCCACCTGGCCTAACAATCATGAGGATAGCAATAAAACCGACGGCGCATGCGAGCCAGCGTCTGAGTGGCACCTGTTCACCCAGAACTAGAGATGACAAGGCAACCACAATCACCGCATCAAAAAACAGAATAGCGATCGCATCAGCAAGTGGGAGGTACTGAATGGCAACAAAGAATAGGCCCGTGCCGCCCAAAAGAAATAGCCCTGGGCTGAGCAGTTTCAATGGATGTGCTTGGTGGAATACCCGCCCACCATATTGAAAGACAACACACGGTAGTATGATGAGAAAATGAAAAAAGAAGCGTGCCCAGATCAGTTGCAGTATGGGGTATCGATTTGAAAGAAACTTGACTATCGCGTCCATGAAAGGCAGCAACAACATAGCCAACACCATCAGAATGATGCCAAACAATACTCGATTGGAGGCGACTGTCGTCAATTAACAAACACCAGTCTGTATTCGTAGGTTGTCATTAAATTTCTGTGGAACGGCCTGAATCTAGGCCGTGCCATAGGAGAGTAAATTAGGCAATCGACCAGAAAGTCAGAAATACGACGCACAGCCTCCGTCTACGGTCAACACCTGGCCTGTCACGTAGGCGGCCTCTTCGGAGCACAGAAAAACGGCAGCACCCGCTATCTCGTGAGGTTTACCCCAACGGCCCAAGGCCGTGCGACTGAACAGTTTTTCAGAAAGATCTTCATCGGCAACCATGGTCGCATTGGTTTCGGTCGCAAAAAAACCAGGGGCCAATGCATTAACAGTAATGCCATCTGGACCGAGTGCAGCGGCAAGCGTACGGGTCAATGACTCAAGCGCGCCCTTGGATGAGGCATAAGAAGGACTCAATTTCAATCCCACCGCTGAAGCCAATCCACTCATATTAACAATACGTCCCCAGTGTCGGGCGCGCATTAATCCCACAGCCTCTTGGCAAAGAAGAAACGCAGAGGTTAGGTTGACCTGCAACAGTGCCTGAAAATCGGGACCATCAACCTCGTCGATAGATCTGCGATCACGCAGTCCGACATTGTTAATCAGGATATCCAGCCTGTCGTGTTCACTGACAATTGTTGACAACGCGGCTGCGCGCGCCGAATCGACCGACACATCAAACACCAACTCCTGTGCACTGCCACCCGAAGACTTGATCAGTGACACGGCGTTTGCGACATGGTCTTTGTCCCGGCCGTTTACTAGAACATGAGCCCCTGCCTCGCTGAGCCCTTTAGCCATTTCAAATCCCAGTCCTTGGGCACTCCCAGTGACCAGTGCAATCCTGCCAGTTAAGTTAAACATAGATTCCATTTATTTCTCTTACATCACTGAACACAGTCGCAACGCATCCAGGGTCGCAGCAGCGATGTTTCGACTCGCCACTGCATCACCAATGCGGTGCAGTTCGAACGTATCATCTTCCGTTGTACTTCCAACCTGTGACGATCCCGACAAAAGTGCATCAATATCTGTGACCCCGTCATTAATCGAGTCTGACCGCAATTGTTGGTAGAGCTCATCGACAGGTTGTGTACCAACTTCCACAACCATCTGTTCTGTGTAGCGTACAGTTTCACTCCCATTGAGCTCACAGGTAAAACAAGCTCGCAGACCTTCATCTTCCCGCGATACTGAAGTCAGTCGATGGTCGAAAAGTGTCTCTACACCTTGTTCGAAAATTTGCCGGCGCCACACCACGCGTTCCGAGTAGACCAATTCCGGCGCCAGTAACCCGTCAATTCCCACCAACGTAGCCACATAGCCCGCCGATGTGACCTTCTCTGCACATAAAGGGCCGACGTGCCGCCCGGTTCCATCATAAACAATGACATCGTTCTCAATCGGAACTTGTCCTGTGAGCAAATTCCAGCTGGTGGTGCACAATTCACTACCTTCGAGGAAATCTATATCTGGGAGACCCCCGGTTGCAATGATGACCACATCCGGTCTCTCTGCCATCACCTCTTTAACACCTGCCAGAGTATTCAGCCGAAGACCTACTCCCAAACGAGCGATTTCACTAACCCGCCAATCAATTACCCCGGCAAGTTCACGACGCCAACTGCCGCCGGACGCGATGATGACCTGGCCACCGGGCTGGGTTGAGGCCTCGAACAGGATGACCTGGTGACCGCGTTCCGCGGCCACCCGCGCAGCCTCAAGACCGGCTGGCCCTGCACCGACCACAACAACACGACGGTTCCGTTGGTCAGAGGGCGTGATCACCTGCGGTAGCTTGAGTTCGCGACCCGTTGCCGGGTTGTGCAGGCATGTCGGTCGATTGGCAGACATACAATGGGTCGCGCCGACACACGGACGTATGCGATCTTCCTGCCCAGCCACGAGTTTGTTTACGATCTGAGGGTCGGCAATGTGCGCCCGTGTCATAGCGACCATGTCCAGCAGGTTCTCGGTGATCGCATAGCGAGCAGTGGCAATATCGGTGATTCGAGCCGCGTGAAACACCGGCAGGCCCACGTGTTGTTTGAATTCACCGACTCGCTTTAACCATGGTGCGCTAGGTGAAGCCATTCCTGGCATGTTGTCGACCGCAAGAGCGATCTCCGTATCAACATTACCGTAAATTCCATTGAAAAAATCAATCAATCCGCTCGATTCGAACAGATACGCTATCCTGAGGCAGTCCTCAAAATCGAGGTGATCTCCACCTTTCTCATCGACGACAAATCGGAACCCGACGATAAAATCATTGCCAACCTGTCGACGAATTTCTTCATATACCATCAACCCGAAACGACAGCGGTTCTCCAGAGAACCACCGAATTCATCCGTACGATGATTGGTATAGGGAGACAAAAACTGACCGATAAGATGTCCTGAACCCAGGGTCTCAATACCATCGAGACCACCATCCCGACAGCGACGGGCAGCCGCGCCATAGGCCTTGATCACCCGATCAATGTCATGCCGATCCATCGTCTTGGGAAAACTGCGATGCAGCGTCTCACGGATCGGCGATGGGCCAATCGCCGGCAGCCAATCACCGGCATAACATTCCGCTCGTCGACCCAGGTGACTGATCTGACACATGAGCGCACAACCATGATGATGGACTTTGGCGGTGAATTGCTCGAACAGTGGAATAATCGCATCGGTGCTCACGTCAACCTGACCAGAGGGCCAGAGCGAATCTGGTGCTACCGATGCTGATCCACCGAACATCGTCAATGCAAGACCACCTCGAGCTTTTTCTTCGTGATAGGCCTGGTATTTGTTCCCAGTCAAACCATTCTCATCCAGCCCACACGCATGGCTGGTGCTCATGATGCGATTTTTCAGTGTCAAATGTTTGAGTTTAAAAGGCTGTAGCAGTGGATCATTGCTACTGGATAGCTCATCAATCTGCATAGTTTGTCTCCACTGATCTACTGCAAGCCAATCAAGTTTTTCTCGCTGCTTAACGCGAACATATTAGTCAATTATCTAAGACGCTACCGGTGATGTCCGATTATCACCCGCTGGTGAAACCATCGCCAGCCAGAAGCTCGGGAGATCTCATGAAGCTCAACCAACACACGCAGGGTTATACTTGGCAGTCATGGAATTCAAAACAGACGTCGTCATTATCGGCGCAGGTCCCAGTGGGCTTTTTCAGTGCTTTGAACTGGGGTTGCTGGGCATTGATGCTCGCATCGTCGACTCGCTTCCTGTTATCGGTGGGCAGTGCAGTATGCTGTATCCCGATAAGGCGATCTATGACATTCCGGGCCTACCTATTGTTGGCGCCCAGGAATTAATCGACCGCCTGGCCGAGCAGCTCAAACCTTTTGATCCTACTTTTCATCTGGGCCACCGCGTGACTCGATTGACGCGCCTGGAAGACAACTCTTTCGAATTACACACTGAGGGGAACATCTGCTTTCAGACCCGAGCTGTGGTCATCGCTGCTGGTCTTGGTGCATTCAAACCCAGGCCTTTACGCCTTGGTGGTATTGATCAATTCGAACAAACCAATCTCCACTATCATGTGGCAGATAAGCTCCATTTTAAAGACAAGAAAGTAGTCATTCTAGGCGGAGGCGATTCAGCCCTGGACTGGGTACTGGAGTTGGCAGTTGTAGCAAAGCACGTGCATATCGTCCACCGCCGAGATGAATTCCGGGCAGCCCCCGCTTCGATTGCCAAAATGCAGGAACTAATCGACGATCCGAATCAACCCGTCGACTGCCTGATTGGTCGCATCCCAAGCTATCAGTCGGACCAGGGTAAGATCACTGCCATCGACGTTGCACCTTTTGGAGAAGGTGAACCACAACGAATTGAACTGGATGAACTTCTAGTGTTCTATGGTCTATCGCCGGACCTTGGTCCTATCGCTGACTGGGGACTGGACATCGAACGAAAGCACATCAGTGTTAGTCTAGAAACGTTTCAGACCAACATACCTGGAATCTACGCTATCGGTGACATCAATACCTACCCGGGTAAGAAGAAACTTATCCTGAGTGGTTTCCACGAAGGAGCCCTTGCCGCCTTCGCAATACAACAATATCTTGACCCCGACACAAAACATAAACTTCAATACACCACAACCAGTTCTGCGCTTCAAAAACGTCTGGGCGTGCAGGACACAGCAGAATGACACCGCTGGTTTGGTCAGATGATATTTAGATGATCACCAACCCGTGCTCCTGTACCAAGCGGTTGAAAAAACCACCTACTAACCCTACTCATTGTCTGACTATCGGCCACAATAGCCCCCGTAGCGGTGGCTGAACCCAGACCCACAGCCACTGTCCTCCTCAGCCTGGTCATCGGTACAACAGGCGGTGCGTTATTTTACTACTGGAAACTTCCGCTTCCCTGGATGCTGGGGAGCATGATTTTTGTATCTGCCTGTGCAATTGCCGGCGTGCCAGTTCGACGCTATATGCCGCTACGAAATATTATGGTTGTTGTACTCGGCGTTCTCGTGGGTAGTTTTTTCACTGCCGGCGTCTTGGACAACCTATCTAGCTGGGGCGGTGCATTACTGGTGATGCTGGCATACGTTATCGTGACCACCAGCGTTGCTGTCTATATATTTCGTGGGCTTGGCTATATGGATGCCACAACTGCCTACTTCTCAAGCACACCAGGGGGTCTGGGTATCATGGTCATCGCGGGGGAGCAAGCCGGCGCAGACGGTCGACTGATTCCAATCGCCCACGCGACACGAGTTTTCCTGGTAGTCTTTTCAATTCCACTGTACTTCGTTAGTGTCGTCGGCGTAGATATCCCCAGTATGTCTGGGTTGCCCACTCCGGCAACCTCGTATCCGGACCTTAAAGAAATCATTATCCTCTCGGGTTGCGGTTTGGCTGGCTTCTGGCTAGCGAGCCGACTTGGCCTCGAATTTGGCCAATTTCTCATCCCCATGATCCTATCCGGCATTGTCTACAACGTTGACCTAGTAGGTACACCACTACCAACTCCCGTGGTCATTATCGCCCAAGTGGTTATCGGCTCTGCCATTGGAGCACAGTTCCGGGGTATGCGTCTAATTAGCATGTTTCGTCCTGCCATAGCCGCGATAGTGGCAACCGCTATCATGCTGGCAGTAGCAGTTGGATTTGCTCAGTTGTTTTCACCTATCCTCAACATCAGTGAAGACGCGTTACTGCTTGCGCTAGCACCCGGTGGTCTAGCCGAGATGAGCTTGATTGCGATCTCAATAAATAGCGACACTCCATTCATTGCGACACTGCATATTTTTCGAATTACGATGATTGCTGCTGCCGGACCCGCATTGTTTCGACTACTGCGTAATCTGCGCCACTGAACCCCAGTAAACAGAAGGAATTCCCTACCATGACTGATCCGCTTCTAGACTATGAAAATGACCTGCCGGTCGACCTCGATCCCGTTGATATCACAGCCTACAAATCCGGGAATACCGGAATCGATTATTTACACACCCTCGATTCAGGCCAACCAGGACCGCATGTGCTTATATCGGCAGTAGTGCACGGTAACGAGCTCTGCGGTGCTATCGCAGCTGATTGGCTACTCCAGCAGAAGGTTATGCCTATAGCCGGCCGACTGAGTATTGGGTTCATGAACGTCGCCGCATACCTCAGCTACGACCCCGAACACCCAAACCGCTCACGTTGGGTAGACGAGGATTTCAACCGCTTGTGGGGACCCGGTGTACTGGATGATCCCGACCGGAAAGTGACCAGTGAAGTACAACGGGCCCGTGAAATCCGACCATTCCTAGACAACGTTGACCTGCTGCTTGACATTCATTCAATGCAACAACCCTGCCTTCCACTGATGATGGCTGGAATGGTAGCCAAGGGACTGGAGCTGGCAGCAAAGGTAGGCCTACCCGCAACCGTGGTTACCGACAAAGGACACAATGAAGGCATGCGCATGCGTGACTACAATGCATTCCGTGACCCTGACAGCCCACGCAATGCGCTCCTCATTGAGTGTGGTCAGCACTGGGAAGCAACTTCAACGGAAATGGCGAAATCGGTGATGGTCCGTTTCCTCCACGCCACAGCTATCATGGCTCCTGATTTTGGTGCAGAGACACTAAAAAGCTATCCAAGCCCTCAAGATCAGAATTTCTATCGGGTTGATGAGGTTGTGACAATCAAAACCAACGCTTTCGTATTCGAGCAGCAGTGGACCGGTTTCGAACACTTGGCCAAAGGTACGCTGATTGGGCACGATGGACCACGCGCGATTATTGCGCCGTTTGAACCGACTGTCCTGATTATGCCGACGAGGCGACTATACCCAGGTAAAACCGCTGTTCGACTGGCGCAGCCAATTACGCCGAACGACTGACTGCACAATAGACCGTAGTTGTTACAACCAAGATCTGTTGCTCGACCAATTCAGTGTGCTGATATGGGTTCAGCCAGGTGACAAGCAACCAGGCGGCCACCCACAATCTCGCGCAGCTCCGGCTGTTCTCTGGCACAAGTTTCAATTGCATGTGGGCAGCGTGGATGGAAATGACAGCCCGTGGGCGGATCCAGCGGAGACGGAATCTCACCCTGGACAGGCTTGAAACGACGACGTCGTGAATCTACCCTGGGGATCTCGGCAAGTAGCGCTTGTGTGTAAGGATGCTTTGGCGATGTAAATAACGCCTCGGTCGTTGCTACCTCGACAACCCGTCCAAGATACATGATCACAACACGATCACTCAAGTGCTCGACCACACCGAGATCATGACTGATAAAAAGGTAGGTCAGGTTAAGTTCCTTGCGAAGATTCATAAATAGATTTAAGACCTGGGCTTGAATCGATACATCTAGTGCTGCAACCGATTCGTCACAGACAAGGAACTCCGGATTCACTGCGAGGGCTCGAGCAATACCAATCCGCTGCCGCTGGCCGCCTGAAAACTGGTGTGGATACCGGCGAATGAAGTCTGGATCCAACCCTACCCGCAACATGGCCTGACTGACATGTGCCTCAACATCGCGTCGGTCAACAACCCCATGAACCACGGGCGCTTCACCAATAATATCGATGACGCGCAGACGCGGATTAAGCGAACTCATCGGATCCTGGAAGATCATCTGTATACGAAGTGCAGTATCACGGGCAGCCGAGCCGGATATCTCGCGCATAAGGTTGCCACGAAAATACACTTGCCCGTCCGACGGCTGGTATACCCCCGCAACGATGCGGCCCAGTGTCGACTTTCCACATCCGGATTCACCGACGAGCCCAACCACCTCACCATCGAAGATCGACAGTGACACACTGTCTACGGCATGCACCACCTCCTCCTGAACACTGGCACCGAGCTTCTGTGCCAGCTTTCCGGCAAGGTCAAGCCGTTTAACAAAGCGTTTTGAAATGTCTCGTAACTCGACGATTGGCGCTTTGTGGTTCAGACGAGCATCAGTCATGAGGCGGAATTTCCAGATGACTCAGTGATTGATCCAGCAGGCGACATTGGAAAATGACATCGTATCAGCCTACTACTACCTCGCGGTTCGCTGACTTCGGGTGCTGTTGTGCAAAGGTCGGTTGCGTGTGGGCAACGACCCTTGAATGCACAACCCGGCGGCAAGTTCAGAAGCGATGGAGTCATTCCCGGAATTTGATGAAGGGGCACACCTCGCTGGTTACGGGATGGTACTGAGCCAATCAGTCCGTAAGTGTAAGGATGCAACGGGCGATCCAGCACGTTGTCGACCTCGCCGTGTTCAACGATCCGGCCCGCATACATCACCGCTACATCGTCAGCAAGACCGGCTATAACTGAGAGATCGTGTGTAATCCAAATCAGTGCTGTCCCGGTTTCCTGACAAAGTTTCTGTGCCTCGTACAGGATCTGAGCCTGGATCGTAACGTCCAGAGCTGTTGTAGGTTCATCGGCAATAATCAGATCTGGCTTATTTAATAGAGCGATGGCAATGGAAACCCGCTGGCGCATGCCTCCAGAGAACTGGTGTGGGTAAGCCTTCAGCCGCTCGTCCGGCGATGGAATACCGACCTGACCGAGGGCATCGCGCGCGCGCTGGCGCGCCTCTTTGCGACTGACGGATTCGTGTGCCCGAATCGCTTCAATCATCTGGGTATCAATGCGTAGCACCGGGTTGAGCGTCATCATTGGGTCCTGAAAGACCATTGCAATCTGGTTCCCGCGCAATTGTTGCCAGCGCTGCTCGGTTGCGTCGACCACATCTTCTCCTCGAAATCGGATCTGGCCACCGACAATACGGCCCGGATGATCCACCAAGCCCATGATTGAAAACCCTGTCACAGTCTTGCCGGACCCTGATTCTCCGACAAGGCCCAATACTCGGCCTGGGTGTACCGAAAAGCTGATGTCATCGACCGCCTTAACCTCACCCGCCTTAGTCATGAAAGACGTCTGCAGGTGGCTGACCTGAAGTGTCGGTCGGGAACCGGCAGCATTCATACGTTTTCCAGCCTATCGTTGCAGTCGTGGGTTGAGCACATCACGGAGTTGGTCACCAACCAGATTGATCGAGACGATAGTGACCAGCAACGCCACACCCGGATACATAGTTATCCAGTAATGGCCCGAATGGATGTAATCAAATCCGTTGGCAATCAGACTGCCAAGCGATGGTTCAGTCTGTTCCATGCCAAGTCCCAGGAAAGAAAGAGTCGCCTCAAGCGCAATTGCATGTGCGGTCTGCATGGTTCCCACCACAATAATCGGTGCAAGCACATTGGGAAGCAGGTGGCGGAACAAGATCCGAGGCTTAGACAAGGCCAGACACTGAGCCGATTCTATGTACTCCTTGTTTCGCTCAACCAGCGCTGAACCACGAACCGTCCTTGCGTAATAGGCCCACTGGACGACGATCAAGGCAATAAGAGTCTTGTCCATGCCCTTGCCCAGGGTGACCAGCAGCACCAATGCTATAAGAATCGCCGGAAAGCTGAGTTGCATGTCGACCAATCGCATGATCAACGCATCAGTTCGGCCACCAAAATAGGCGGCACTCAGACCGACCACAACGCCAATCGCCAGAGCGATGACCCCACTACCAATGCCGACAGTCAGGCTAACGCGCAGCCCATAGAAGATACTACTAAGCAGGTCACGGCCCGAACCATCGGTACCAAGATAGGCAACTTGCCCGGACAACATAGTCATACCCGGAGACAGGGCCTTATCTGCAACGGTCACTATCGCCAGGTCGTACGGATCAGTTGGTGCAATAAATGGTGCAAGCAGCGCGATCATGACGACTGTGACAACGACGACCAAACTGACTACTGCAATTTTATTTTCGCAGAAATCTTCCAAAAAACGTCGATACGGCGTCTGTACGCTTTCGCCAACAGACTCGGCGTTCGCCAGTGGCGTGTCGGTTACCTCACCACTAGTCATGCCTTCATTTCCTGTAAACGAACCCGCGGGTCCAGAATCGAATAGAGAATATCCACCACGAGGTTAATCACAACAAACAAAAATACAATCATCATCAGATAGGCCACGATGACCGGTCGATCAAGCATGCCGATCGAATCGATCAACAGTTTGCCCATGCCCGGCCACGCAAACACTGTCTCAGTCACAACCGAGAATGCCACCAGTCCCCCAAACTCAAGGCCAAGCACCGTCACCACTGGGATAAGGATATTTTTCAGTAAGTGAACCAGGATGATGCGCGAACTACTGATGCCCTTAGCCCGAGCGAACTTGATGTAATCCTGATGTATCACCTCACGGGTGCCCGCACGAGTCAGGCGAATAACCAGCGCCAGTTTAAAAAGAGACAGATTGATTGCGGGCATCAACAAGTGACGAATGCCCTGCCAGGATGTAAAGCTGACCTCCATACCCAGGAAGGTCGTCGTCGGTCCCCTGCCAGTCGATGGCAACCAGCCCAAAATAACTGCAAAAAGCATCATCATCATAATTCCCACCCAGAAAGTAGGCAGGCTGAAACCCAAAATGGAGCCAGTCATAATCGATCTTGAGGTAACTGAGTTTGGCCGTAGACCCGCCAGCATCCCGAGCGGAATTCCAATAACCACCGCGAGCAGTAGCGCAAAAAGCGCAAGCTCAAACGTCGCTGGCATGCGCTCCAAAATCAGCAGCAACGCCGGTTCTTCAAAGATAAAAGAATCGCCGAGGTTTCCCTGGGCCGCGTTGCGGAGAAACAGCAAATACTGGATGTGAAACGGTTTATCTAGACCGAGTCCCGCAATCGCCCGCTCTCGGTCTTCCTCGTCAGCTTCATCGCTGATCAAGATATCGACCGGATCACCAACAAGGAAAACGCCCGAAAAGACGATAAACGACATCAGGACGACAA
>CZRL01000098.1_pt1 | contig 98618 bp, 90 predicted proteins | sample 734451 | NCBI WGS metagenome assembly CZRL01 (sample SAMEA3597868, study PRJEB11362) | hydrothermal vent metagenome | biome: marine hydrothermal vent biome; feature: marine hydrothermal vent; material: ocean water | place: Atlantic Ocean | collected 2010-09-19/2010-10-04 | reverse complement strand
GGTTCGAATCAGCAGATCGAGCCGTTTCACCTAACCGGCTACGCTGAACGACAAGTCGCCCGAGTTAACGAGGTTGACGAATCTAGCGCAGTCGACATGGTTCTACAGCAAGGCCAGGTTGGAATATTTGATTGCAATACGATACACGGTTCGAGTTCAAACAATTCCCAGAATAGACGATTTGCGCTAGTCAACGACTATAGTCCTGCAACAGCACAGCAATCTGTCGGTACTGGGTCAGGTCAGTTAGTACGAGGATCAAATTCAAGGGAACTCTGGGGCGAAGAACCCAAGCCCCAAGGCTCGTTTACCCAAGGCAATATCATGGGTCGCCGGATGATTCTGAATACTTACCCAGAAAACGTTCTTATGGGGCCTCTTGCAAAGGGCCAACAACCCTCTTTCGCTGACCAACAATTTTAGTATTCCCGGTTGGGCATAAAAGATAGGCGCCCAGCGCGACATAGCCACGATCTTATCAATGGCTTGCGGCGCTCCTAATTTTTTGAGGTAGGGCACTGTGACCATAATGTGACTGGCTGGAGTCCACTCCAGTCCATTTGAGTCACTTTCAATCACATTCGCGCGGGACCGGTGTGCGTATGTGGTTGATTTGCATAAAAGGGTGTTTCTGTGTTAGAATCAAACACTTAGCTGGCTTTTTTCTAAGCCGGATTCTACCGTGGAGACAGTGATTCATGACTCGGAATCAATCCCATGAAGTACCTCCGGAAAGCCGGACCATGGGCAATCCGCGCATATCTGTTGTATTCGATTTGTGTGGACCTGGCTGTGGTCGGAACCGCAACATGGTACTTCCTTATTAGGTGAACACCCAAGTTCTAGGTGTGTCTAAGGCGCCATGCGGTAAGCAATGGTGATTGAACGGTTCGGTCTGCACTGAACCGATAGGGTTCTTTTGGCCCGATTACGAGGTTGGCGTGATTCAAAGCTCACGACCAATTTTGAGTCCCTCATAAACTGCTTCTTCGGCTGTTCGTGGCGCCAAACAATCACCGATCACCTGCAATTCGCCGGCATAGCTCTTGAGTGCTGTTTCCAACTGAGTATCTGATTGATGGCCCATTGCCAGTACCAAGGTGTCGACTTTCTCCAATAAGATCGGATCATCGCTTGCAGTGTGTTGGAAGTACACAGTGTCTGGGTCCACACCTACTAGCCTGGCGTAAGGAGTAACCTCGACCCCCAGTAGGTGAATACGAGCAACCAATGCGTCGCGTACGTATTGCTGCAGGGTCTCGCCAGCGTGTGTACCATTCACACACAGTCGCACATGGCTCCCGGCAGCCGCGAGCCGCTCTGCCACCCCGAGTCCAATCCAGTCCGGACGCCAATCTGCAATAACCACCGAGGCACCAACATTTACCGCACCAGACAACACCTGCCAGGCGGTTACCACATGGGCTTCGTCAGCGCCGGGTAGGTCGGGCACGTACGGAGTGGCCCCAGTGGCAATGACAAGCGCATCCGGGCGTTCGGCAGCGACCAGCTCCGGGGTGACTTCAGTCCCGGTCACGACCTCGACACCCGCTTGCAGGCATTCGCGGTGCAAGTTATCGATCAAGCCACCAAACTCGAGACGTGATGGCAGGAGCTGAGCAAGCAGTGCCTGACCGCCGACCCGCCTCGTCTTTTCATAAAGGGTGACAGCGTGGCCACGTTCGGCTGCAACGGCAGCGGCTTTCAGCCCCGCGGGACCGCCTCCGGCAACGATGACACGGCGACGGTTGTCAGCTCGATTCTTCACACCAAGTGTCCGTTCCCGCCCACTCTCTGGGTATTGAATACAGGAAATGGGGAACCCCAGCAGTCCATGCCCCGTGCATGCCTGGTTGCAGGCAATGCATACGCGTATTTTGTCTGATGCACCGGTGATAGCCTTAGCAGGCATATCCGGATCCGAGATTAACGCGCGAGTCATACCGCAAAGATCAGCTTCCTGGGCACAAAGGATGCGCTCCGCAGTTTGTGGTTGATTGATACGGCCTGTGACAATAACGGGAAGCGAAAGTGCCGAGGTCAGTTTTGTGATTGCCGGCATGGCGTAATCGGGCGGCATCTCCATGGGAGGAACGATATGGGTGGAGCCACCAAGAGTGCTCGCCGAGCCAACCACAAAGCTAAAGTAGGTCAAATCTCCGTCTGATTCTAGCTGCTTACATACCTCAAGCATCTCCTCACCATTTGCCCCGTCCGGTACCAGTGCCTCGACCGATAGACGAATACCAAGTACTCGGTCACCAATGTATGATCGAATACAGGAGATAATCTCGCGGATCATCCTCAACCTGTTCTGAAACGATCCCCCGTACCCATCGAGGCGTTGATTGATACGTGGACTCAAAAACTGGGACAACAGATAGCCGTGACTTGCCAGAATCTCAACACCATCGAGCCCAGCCGCCGTCAACCGGGCAGCGGCGGTACCGTAACCTTCGACGACCTCCTTGATTAAATTGCTGGGCATGGCACGTGGCATAACATGATGACGCTCCCCCGGCAGCGCAGAAGGTGCCCACGTGACAGGCGTAACCCCATCCACTTTACCTCGGGTTTCGCGCCCCGGATGAAAAAGCTGCCCCAATACTGGGCAGTCGTGTTGATGGCAAGCCTGCGCTATTCGCCGATAACCAGGGATACACTCGTCACTATCGGCGCGAATGAAGTTAGAGCTGAACCTTGCTGAACTATGTACACCTGCGACCTCGACCACGATGAGTCCCGCGCCACCGGCTGCTCTGGATTCGTAGTACGCAACTAATTCGTCACTGGGAACGTCACCTGACAGATGGGTGTGGTGCGCAGTAAACACGATCCGATTGGACACCTCGATTTCGCCAAGTCGAAACGGCGAAAAAAGAGTTGGAAATTGGGCCATTCTGATACAGGCTAACTCTGCCCGTACAATGCTTCGAGCACCAGATTTTTCAGATGGGAAACGGCGTGTTCACTCCAATCAGCGTTTTGGGGAGCGATCATGACGTAACTCCGATCGAAGCTCTTAGACCGCAAGCCGTGCTGGATTCCCTCCACAACACTCACATCTTCGATGTTGACGACGTCCGTAGCAAAGTGAATCTGGTTCCATTGCTCTTCGGTCGGTTCTGCGTAAGGCAAATAGAAATCATAAGTTTCTCGGGTGCGCTCCGGCCCATCCGGCATAACGTGTAGGACTCGGAACCCCCCTCCTGGAATAGACATAGGGCAGAGATTTGGCCACAGCCACCAAGTGAGAAGCTGTGGAAAGTTTGCACCTTCGACCTTAAATCCTCCTTCTAACCCCGGGTTGGCATCGCCAACGTGACTCAGATACTTACCCTTGGGCTCGATTCGGTAGCTTTCGTCCAGGATACTGCCCAACACTGGGTGGACCACCGGCGTGTGGTAGTTCTCGTTGTAGTTATCGACCACATTCTTCCAATTGGATTTTACGAAGTACTCACTACGATGCACGAAATGCAATTCATCTAGTCGTGGCTCGTAAGCGCGGAACTCATCCGCGAGTCCTGGTACCTGTGTTGCCAATGATGAGGCTTTCGGATCCAGATTAACAAAAACAAAACCGCAGAACACCTCTACCTGCACAGCAGTCAGGCAGAATTTCGACGGGTCGAAACCCGGAACGTGCTCGCTGTTTCTGGCGTAAATCAAACGACCGTCGGTTGCGTAACGCCACGCATGATATGGACAGATGATTGAATCGACGTGGCCCGACCCTTCCAACAACCAGTGTCCTCTGTGACGGCACACGTTATAGAATGCATGAAGCGTGCCACCGTCATCCACCATAACGATGATGCTCTCCCTGCCGACTATGCAGGTGATGTAGTCGCCGCTGGTCTTAAGTTGTGAGACATGACCCGCGAAATTCCACGCACGATAAAAAATTCGCTCGTACTCTAGCTCGAGAATCTCCGGATCTATGTAATATCGTGATGGTAGCGAATAAGCATCATCAGCCAGGTCGACCTGGGAACCAGGTGCATCGGTCTCTGGCACTACATTCTCAGTCATTATGATTTCCTAGATTAGGTAAGTATATCCACTGAGTAGAGAAAGAATAAACATCCTGTCCGTCATGCACAAGCGTCAGGACTTACCTATATGAATAGGACACGTTTTTATTGGTGGGCCGTACAGAGATCGAACCTACGACCACCTGATCTGAAGTCAGATTCTCTAGGAGCATGCCCTAACCTTTCCGAAGCGGTCCGTAAGTCTTCCTAGGTCGCGCGCGTACTGCTTAAGTTAGCAATCAGCCATGATTGCGTCGCGCACCAGCGTCTGAAACTGATGCACGTGGTGTTCGCTCCACTCAGGACGGTTTCTGTTGATCACAAACCTACCTTGAGAATAGCCTTGAGAACGAAGTCCGTGTTGGACATTTTCATATAACGCAGTATCTTCAGGGATGAGTGTATTGATGGTCCAGTCAAGGTATGCCTGCTCGCTTTCGGTTGGCTGTTCGTTCTCAAAATAGAATTCCCAACGTTGCAGGCTACTCTCAGGCCCGGTTGGAACCATCTGAAATACGCCGAGATTCTTTGGGCCAGGGGCAATAAAAAATGCCGTATTTGGCCACAACCAGGAGTAGATTGCCCGCTTAACTGAATCTTTCGAATCTACCTTGTAGGCTGAATTGTCCAGATTACTATTGGTCATGGCATGGCAAGTGGTAAATCGACCCTCCCAAACTTCAAACGTTGAGTAGTCGAGCAATCCCATTAACGATGGATGAGCCACAGCTGAGTGATAGGATTCCAGGTTGTTATCCACTAGTGTTTTCCAATTCGCTGCCGTTTGCAGTTCGTAAGATTTGGACAGAACTAGGTCATCCAATCTCGGACAGTACGCGCGCATATCTTTAACCATGGATTCCGAAATATCGGTCAGCGCATCGGCATTGGCGTCAAGATTGACAAAAACCAATCCAATCAGTGTTTCCACTCTGACTGATTCCAGGCCGAAATTTGATGGGTTGAAGTCTTCTATATCTTTTACACCGCGGGTTCCGCGGAAGTTCTCCTGGTAGAAAGCACGTAGTACATTGTCCTCACCTCGAATGACGAAAACTTCTTGGTCGACCACAGTTGTGGTGAAGATCTGACCGGGTTTAGATAACTGACGGACCGTGCCCACATACCACCAGTTCTTATAGAAAATCTGTTTCTTTTCCTTCTCGAATACCTTGGAATCGGTATACCAATAAGCCGGTAATGTCCACGAATGCTCAGCTTGGTCGTGGAAATTCTTGGGAGGTGGAATAGGCTCGTAGTCTGTCATCGGTTTGTTATGACAATGAATCCCGATCAAGGATATGAGCTCCCGGTCGTCTTTTCAAAATAGGTTAGCGGCATGCAAGTCGCCAGGCGGGTCAGCGTATAGGCAGTATAAGTAGATAATTTTCAGGCCGAAGTGGGGATTTGGTGGGGAGATTAGAATAGACGCTGGCAGCTCTCACGACAACGCGTTTAAGTGGCATTTTCCGCCTCTACCTCACCCAGTTCTGGAATAGGGCCTGAATAGTAGGGGAGTTGATCGATCCTCGGGCGCCACTGACCTGTGCGTTCCAATTCGGTCAAATGGTCTGCGATCTCCTCCAGAGTAGCAAACCATACGCTACCTTTGTTGTGCATGTAACTGATTAACTTGCGGATAGCCGAAGCCCGTGCGAGCCTACCACTGAGAAAAGGGTGCCATACAGAAACCCACAGCCCCCCGAATTCCCAGGCAGCGTCAAACTCTTCCTGAAAAACCTCACATGCCTGACGGGTAGATTTGATGGGCATAAGCGTATTGAAATCACGACTGAACTGGTAATGCGGCCAATCATCTAACCCGTAGTGTGAGGGTATTTCGTAGGCGCGGCCACGGGCGTTGGCTATCACGTAAGGCACGTCGTCTCCAAACAACGAGGCATCGTAACGGATGCCTTCGTCTATTAGTATGTCGAGCGTGTTTCGCGAAAAACGGTATGTCGCCGCTCGGTAACCGCGGGGTGGTTGACCGGTCATGCTGATGATCACTTCTTTGCTGCGCTGAAACCAGTAACGTTCCGTCTCAGCGTTCATAGTATTTGCATGTTCGTGCAGGTAGTGATGATGGCCAATTTCGTGCCCATCGTCCAAGATTTGTTCGACCGCGCGCGGGTATCGTTCCATGCACCAGGCTGGTAAGAAAAAGGTTTGGCGCATACCGAACTCGCGGTAAATCGATAGTAATCTTGGTAACGCAATCTCTGGACCGTAGCGAAGTGCAGATGTTTGCGCGATTCGGGTATCTGCACTGGCGTGGTGACTCAAGTGCAAGATACTGTCTGCATCTAAGTCAAAGGTGAATGCAACGGCGCATTTTGCGCCATTAGGCCATGGCGGAGCGTTGGTGATCATCATGGGTCTAATCCGATTTTGGTCAAAAATGCGATGAAACAAAGATCAGTTTAATTGATTCTGAATTTATTGGAGGCAGACAAGCGGTTGCCGCAAGATCAGTGTGACCAGAATGTGACCGACGGGAGTCCACTCCAGTCTATTTGAGTCATAATCAGTCACATTCGCGCGGGATCAGTGTGCGTATGTGGTTGATTTACATAGATTGTGTGACTTAGTGATGGCACTCATAATGCCGGGGTCGGTAGTTCGAATCTACCCATAGCCACCATCTTTTCAAGTAGTTAGTTCTGTTCCACCATGGGGGTCATGTTCCGTGGCACAAATTTGGCACAGCAGATTCGTAAAAGCAGCCATCGGATCATGATTTAGAATGGGTAATACTAGCTGACCTTTGAGTTGGGCTCTCCAATGGCTTTTGTTAAATCCCCTCCTAAAATTCCTGACTACCAGCTAGAAGTTGCGTTTCCCGAGTCGGAGTACGCCACCCGGCTGGAATTAGTCAGGGAGACCATGAACGAGAAAGGTTTGGATGTTCTGCTCGTCACCTATGTGAACAACGCCTGCTATCTAACTGGTTATCAAACCCCGCTTGCTAACTGGTATGTGTGTATCGCGGTACCGATTGAAGGGGACTTGGTGGCCCACGTGTTGGACCTGGAGTTAATGAACCTCTATTTGCACGGATGGCCGCGACACGCGCCGGTTTATTCTTTGGAGTGGTGGGACGAGGAACAGGCGGCCGATGAGCTCTCGGGAATTCTCAAAGAGCATGGGTGGGCAGACAAACGCATAGGGCTGGAGATGCAGCGTGATGGTTGCAGCGCCCATTTTGCTCGCACGCTCAGCGAGCAATTGCCGCAGGCGACCCTCATCGATGCGTCCGAAGTAGTTCTCAGTCGTCGGGTGATCAAATCACCGGCAGAGCTCGAGACCATGCGCGAGGCGGCCAGACTTACCGATATTGGTATCAAGGCTGCCCTGGAAGAGGTTTGTGTCGGGCGCAGCGACGGTGATGCTGTGGCTGCGGCGTACTGTGCCATGTCGAGAGCCGGCAGTGAGTATCTCACTATCCAACCGCTGCCTTATACAGGTGAGTCTCAGCGTCTCGCCCATCTGGGAGCCAAACGACGGGTCATGCAAAAAGGTGATGTCTTCTCAATGGAGATGACAGGAGTTTTCAATCGGTATTCGGCGCCAATATTTCGCAGTGCTTCCCTCGGTGCGCCTACTAGCGATGTCCTGCGGTTGCTGGATACCGCTAACGCGACGCTGGAATTGCAATTCGAACTGGCAAAGCCCGGGGTGCCAGCCCAGGTGATAGCCAGCGAATTAAAATCTCTGGCGAAAAAAATGCTCAATGGGTTGGCTCAGCCACGCGAGCTTTATGCCTATTCGGTGGGAATTGGTTTTCCCCCTGATTGGGTGGAGCACTCGATGTATATCCATGAACGGATGGAACGTCCATTGCAGGCTGGCATGACGTTTCATTCACCCCACGGGTTCAGAGTGTTCGACCGAGGTATTGGCGCATCGTTCAGTGAGACGTGGGTTGTGACGGAAAATGGTGGAGAAAGACTGACTCAAGCACCGCGTGAGTTAGTTATTGTCGATTGAGTAAACCCGGTGAGGTGCAGAATCTTGAACTAATATGATTCACTAGCAAAAGTGCGTATAGCACATCAACGAACGCGGCACACCCACGGCACAGTGCCATATCAAATATCACTGTAAGATGTTTCCATTTGGTTATTTAAAGTTGTAGTCTGAAGCTACGGGAATAGGCTGTGTTTACAGATGTTTCTTCATGGCAAGTGCGCCTTTATGGCGCACGTCTGTTCATGATGATGGCGGCTGGGTTGCACTCATAATGCCGGGGTCGGTAGTTCGAATCTACCCATAGCCACCATCTTTTCAATGGCTTACGACTCTCCTTATTTTTTGAGGCGGGTCAGTGTGACCGACGATCATTTGTTCGTTTCGCAAAAGATCCTGGCGCGCTGCGGTCGGCTACACAACAGTCAGCCAGTGCTCGTACTGAGGAAGTCGCCCGCGCGTCGCTGCGTCGTAGATCTCAAATATCGCCCTCGTTTTCGAGCCGACCTCGCCGTCACCGATCGGGTAGCCGTCGATGTTTACGATCGGCATGACTTCGTAACCGGAACCACACAGAAAAACCTCTTCGCAGAGGTAGAGCTCTGTGCGGTCGATCTCACGTTGCTGAACCTCGACACCCAGCTCTGATTCACACAATTCAATCAGCGTGGCACGGGTGACGCTCTCAAGGATGCTGCCGGTGATCGTCGGCGTGATCACGACGCCGTCACGCACAGCCATCAGACAGGCACCGGCACTCTCGGCCACTTTCCCTGAACCCGTCAACAGGATCGCTTCGTCGTAGCCGTCGGTGCGGGCCTGGATGGTGGCGAGACGCCCGTTCTGATAATTGGCTGAACATTTGACCCTTGGCGGCATGCTGGAGTCTTCGATCCGGTGCCAGGAACTGACCTGGGCCCGGGCGACTTTATCGCTCAGTGATTTGTCGTGGCGACCAACCGCTAGGCAGCCCAGTGCGACCGGTGCTGTGGCGTCCAGAAAGCCCTCGCTGAGAACATAGGCCGAGAGCCGGATGTGGGTATCTTCGTGCAACTCATTGGCCTTGATGACGTCCGTCACGACTTCAGTCAGGTGACTCACAGACCAGTCTTGCTCGAAGCGCATGATCCGCATGCTGTCCTGCAGGCGCAGCAGGTGTTCGGGCAAGCGGAAGACAGTAAGCCGGCCCTCGTCCCCGAGATAGGCGCAGATGCCTTCGAAAACAGTGGCACCGTACTTGACTGCACCACTCAAGACATGCACTGTCGCCTCGCGTTCCGGCACGATCCGGCCGTTGAAATAGATCTTTGATCCAGTGGCCGCAAACTCAACCATGGGTGCTGTCCTCCTGCGCTGACTGGCAAGTTGTTTGGTTTTGTCTCTTCAGACAACAGGCGCCGTGTGCAGTTGTCGACTCCGACGTGCGGGAAGAATAAACAACTGTCACGTTCTGTACGATTGCCCCTGATGCATCTATAGCTAATTTAATGCTGCTTAAGATTGCCCGGCGAGGCCACCGGGTATCTCTGAAAAGACAGCCCAGCAACATTATCGCTATTTAGCCGGCCAATCCCAATTGGGACATCATAGTCATCATGTCCAAGTAGTTTTTCACAGACTTGACCTTGCCGTCTTGGAATTCCCATATCAGGACGTTCCTCAGGTTGATACTTTTGCCAGTTGGCGGGATGGTGTTTCCATCAGGCGTCGCAATATTTCCTGTATTGGTGCCAGTCCACGAACATTCTTCAACCAGGACATCTCCCGCATCATGCCTATGCTCACATGTTCCAATCATGTCAGGAAACATAGTTTTCCAATTCTTCGCATACGCCACCACCTCGTCAGAACCAACAGATTTGCTTCCCACAGCCATATCTTCCATGGTGGCATCACTGGCCAGTTCTGCCTGCCATTCATCCCATCTGGCCTCGTTAAACAGCACCATCATTTTGTCGCCTAATTCTGTATTACTCATTTGGTTTTCCTATAGTTTTAAGTTTTTTGAATCCAGGTACAAAGCCTAGTACAGTCATGTTACACGAATATTTATTTGCTGTTACTCGGCCATGGACCTACAAGACTATTGTTGCGGCGCGCAATGTCTACACTAACGCCAAAATCAACAAATTCATTGAGTAAGACACAGGGGGGCGATTGTGACATTAAATATCAGCGGTCGTTGTTTGTGTGGTTCGGTCAGTTTTGAATGCAGCAGGGCGACTCAAACTCTTGCGGTGTCAGACCGCATTTCCAAGCATTGAGGTTTTATTGGATGAAGGGTTACTGAAGGCAAGAAAACCCATTATGAAAAGTAATCTATACTGATTATTCATACTAATTTGGGAGGCAAGACATGACACAAGCAGTTGCAGAAGCAAAAGTAACCGGCATCGAAGGCCCGACTGTCAGCAGAAAGAACACACCCGAGTACATCACAGGCCGCCGTGCATATTTCAAATACAGGGAAATGGGTGTTGGCAATGCGAGTGGCGGTAAGTTCGGAGTTCAGGTTATGACTGCAGAAAAAGGTCTTTCCGAACCAACCGGTTGGCACTACCACGTTTGCGACGGCCAGTTCATCTTTATGTTGAGCGGCTGGGTTGACCTCGTATTTGAAAATGGTGATGAGATTCGTATCGGTGAAGGAGATTCGGCCTATATTCCAGGTGGATTACGCCATAACGAAACGGCAACCTCCAATACCTTTGAATTGATTGAGGTGTCGGTTCCGGCTGACCTAGGTACTGAACTCTGTGACCCTCCGGACGGTATGACCGACTAGTTATTATCTGTTCGCAAGGATAACTTTTTTGCCTAGAATTCCCACCGGTGCTTGGGTGGAGTATCGATATTGAACCGCTACCCAAAATGGGTGGGCACTCCAGAATTTGGTGTGACCATAATGTGACCGATAGGAGTCCACTCCAGTCCATTTCATCGGTCAGGGCCAAGCTTGTTAAGGGTTATGCGCACACTGTTTGAAAGAAAAATCAGCATTGCCCTGCCTACGATGCTGGCGATTCAGTCCTTTGGTACGATGTGTTGTTTTGCCGGTGCTGTCGTGGCGGTAGAGGCTGCCGTTGATCTTGGTGTTAAGTCCACCAGTATCGGCATCTATACGGCTGTCATATACGTCACTGGTATGTTTTCGGGGCTGATTGCCGGCAGTTTTCTTGGCCGTTACGGTGTCATTCGGACCTGCCAGGTTGCCTTGTTGGTGGGTGTGCTCGGCCTCGGACTGGCCGGTGCTTTTCCTTTTTGGCCGGTAGCGATCGGTGCGGCCGTGTTGCTCGGCATGGGAACGGGGCCGCTCAACCCAGCAGGTTCGAAGATTTTGGCCAGGCACGCTCCGCCACAATGGCAGCCCTTTGTTTTCTCGGTCAAGCAGACTGGAACGCCGCTCGGTGGCATGCTGGCAGGGCTCTTGTTGCCGCCATTGATGTTGCTTTACGACTGGCGGGTAGCTGTTGTCGCGATCAGCGCGCTACCGCTAGTTATGCTGTTTGGGCTACAGCTTATTCGCAACAATCTGGACGACGATCGAGATCCAGCCTTTCGTATCAGTTTCACCGGTATCTTGAGCTCACTGCGTCTAATTCTGACGAGTAAGCCGCTTGTGACGCTCGCCACAGCGGGTTATCTCTATACCTTCGCGCAGATGTCAATCCTGTCATTCATGGTGATCTACCTGGTAGAGACAAATGGTCTTTCAGCTGGGTTCGCTGGCGGTATCTTCGCGATCATTCATGGCTCAGCCATTCCGGCGCGTATCGTGTGGGGAGCCGTCGCGGGCCGTTTTCTGAGCAGCTGGGTATTGCTGGGACTGCTCGGGATCATGATGTCCGTCAGCATCGTTGCGATGAGTCTATTTATGCCCACCTGGCCATTTTGGCTCACTGCACTGATCGCCGTCATGCTGGGTGCGAGCACTAACGGGGTGCTCGGCCTGCTGATGTCCGAATTTGCCCGGCTCGCGCCCGAGAATAAAGTGGGTGAGACCGTAGGTGGTGCCCAGTTCTTCCTGTTCTTCGGGATCGTCAGTGGCCCACCAATATTCGGTGCTATGGTTGAGTTCGGTGGCGGCTACGGCAACGCCTTTTATCTAATCGCTACTACAACGCTCGCCGCCGGTTGTTTGCTGTTACTCATCGCAAGGCACGGTCGCCCTGGATAAGAAAGGAGATACTAAATTATGGAATTGCGTAAAATTGCGATTTTCGTTGATGATGTTCTTAGCGAAGGCGGCCGCAAACTCGCGTCGCCCACTCGGCGGGTTGCCGCGTGTGGGGTTATCAGAAACCCCTTCGCTGGCAAACCGCCCATCGACGATTTTTCAGAGTTGGTTGATATCTCCGTGGATGCCGGGGAGGTGCTTACTCAGCGAGCCTTGGAGGCTCTGGGAGAAATTGAGCCTCGTGCCTACGGCAAAGGTGCGATTGTTGGCGCCGCAGGGGACCTGGAGCAGGGTGCTGCGATGATCCATGTCCGAGTTGGTCTGCCGATACGCCGCCAAGCCGGCGGTGGACCAGCATTGATTCCGGGAAACGCTAAGGTTGGCCCAATGGGGGGGACAATCGACATAATTTTCGGCGGTATGGAGGATAGCTGGGATTATGACGCCATGGATGCCATGACGATTTCAGTTCCGGACGCGCCCAAACCGAATGAGATCTTGCTTGTCATCGCGTTTCTTGGCGGCACACGTCCAAACGCTCGTATTAAGGGCAATCCGCCTGAACAAGTGGCCGCACTTGTTGAGAAGCTTCGCGAGTCGGGAAGCAAATAGCAACGCCACCTGTCTCGCATACATGAGAATGACAGTTGAATGAACCTGCTAACTGCTAGGGATGATCTGCATTAGCCTTTCCATGAACTGCGCTGACCAGTTAACGGGCTGACTAACAAAATCAACCAACTTTATCGGGAGAACATCATGCGAATGGGAGGCAAGATCGGGTTAGTTACGGCGGCGGGATCGGGCATAGGGCGTGCCGGCGCCATACGCTTTGCCAAGGAAGGCGCGTCGGTCGGCGTTGTGGATATTGATGCCGACGCGGTGGCAGCAGTAGTTGCAGAGATCGAAGCCGGTGGTGGAAAGGCGCTGGGGATCACCGCCGACCTTTCAAAGGACGAAGACTCACGTCGGATCGTCCGCAATACTGTCAACCATTTCAACGGACTGGATTTCGTCTGGAACCATGTCGGTCATCCTGGTCCGGCGGTGGTGGAGGGTCTTGACATGAAGAACTGGGACCAGGCAGTTGATCTCAACCTACGCACCGTGTTCATCACTACAGAGACAGTCTTGCCGGAGTTGCGGGCACGCGGCGGCGGTAGCCTGTTGTTCACCGCCTCATCCTCGGGCCTTACCGGATCGATGTTTAGCCCAGTCTATTCCATGGCCAAGTTCGGCGTCGTTGGCTTGGTAAAGGCCATGGCCAAGCGTTATGCCAAGGAAAACATTCGGATCAACGCGGTCTGTCCGGGTCCGATTGACACGCCAATGCTGCGGGTCTTCGTCGCACGCCCGGATCAAGAGAGCACTCAGGGCATGGATAAGGAACAGCTCGTGCGCACCCGGGGCGGTATGACTCCGATGGGACGGCCCGGCAGGCCCGACGAAATCGCCAACGCAGCGTTGTTCCTGCTGTCAGACGAGGCGTCCTTCGTCACTGGTGCCGCGTTTCCCGTGGATGGCGGAATTACAGCGTAACTCGGGAAAGGGGCAAGACATGATGGGAATGTGCAATAAATATATCGTGTTGGTTCTGGGTATTGTTTTGGTTACGCCTGGCTTTGCTTCCGACCTTGGCAAAGAGCAACGCTGGCGCGAGCAAGTTGCTGATTCGATCATGGACGGCGAGGAAGTCGATGTCATGGTTGAGGGGCGTGGTGTGTTTGGTATTTACACCGAGGCTGCCAATGATTCCAAGAAGGGCATGATCGTTGTACATGGAACCGGTATTCACCCCGACTGGGAGCAGGTCGTACAGCCGATCCGTGTAGCGATGACGGAGCAGGGTTGGCATACGCTGTCGATCCAGATGCCGATATTGCGTAACGGTGCCGAGTTCGAAGAATACGTGCTGTTGTACCCTGAGGTTCCGCCTCGCCTGAAGGCGGCGGAGCAGTTCCTCAAACAAAAAGGTGCCGAGACTCTGGTTATCGTTGCCCACAGTCAGGGTGCAACGATGTCGAGCTACTACCTCTCGCGTAATGGCAACGACATCCAGGGTTTTGTCGCCATCGGTATGGGCGCGACGCAGAAAGACAGTGACGTCAACAGCGCGATTTCACTGAAAACCATAAACATTCCGGTGCTTGATCTTTACGGTTCAGACGACCTCCCGGGTGTGCTCGAAACTGCAGAACGCCGAAAACAGGCTGCGACACATAATGCGCAGTACAGTCAACAGGTAATCCAAGGTGCCAATCACTTTTTTGACCAGATGGATGATGAGTTGATCAGAGCGGTGGCAGACTGGAGTCAGCAGTTTTAGTCAGGTTTGTGCAAAACAATACGCCTGCTGAAAAATAATAGGAAACCCGCTCCGGCGGGATTCTCTTACCCTTCTCTGTGTGGGCGGGATATTTGTAAATATCGAAAATGTTAAAAGTGGGTACCACCTGCCGTGTAACCATAATGTGACCGACAGGAGTCCACTCCAGTTGGCTTGGGCCGCTCTCAGTCACATTTGTGCGGGATCAGTGTGCGTATGTGGTTGATTTACATAGACTTGACTTAGTGATGGCACTCATAATGCCGGGGCTGGTGGTTCGATCCCACCCATAGCCACCATCTTATCAATTAGTTACGTTTGTCTGTGGCGAAGCTGACTCGTGAAGGAGTAAATACGGTACAGCAGATTCCTGACAGCCAGAAATTTCTGTGTTTCTCCGAGAACAAACCCGAATTATTGACATTCTGCCGCAAACTAAGTCACGGTTAGAATTCATACATGACAGAACGTCATGGTATCGGCTTCATTGGTCTTGGCAGCATTGGACAGCGCATGCTCGCTCAGGCCTGGAATCATCCGCGGGTCAAACCTACCGTCGCCTGGGACCTAGCCACAGAAAGATTAGCTCAAACAGTGGCCAACTCAGCTGGGTTGCGGGCTGCAGCGGACGTGAATAGCCTGATCAACGATGATTCGGTAGATGTAGTTTATATCGCATCGCCGCCCCTGACCCATGCGGCATATGCTAACGCTGCCCTCGACGTTGGCAAACCGGTACTTTGCGAAAAACCCCTCGGCATCGATGTCGCGACCAGCGAGACATTGGCAGTGCGTGCAACTGCTAGTGGAATTGCACACGGCGTTAACTTTATTTTCGCCTCTGCACATCCCGCCACGCAGATCGAGCAGGCGCTGGCACGGGCAGAGCTCGGTGAAATCAAAGGTGTGGAAGCCCAGCTGCACCTACCGAACTGGGCGAGGCGGCGATATGCCGAGGCCCCTTGGCTAATGGAGTCCGATCAGGGTGGTTTTGTCCGTGAAGTACTTTCCCATTTCATTTACCTGACCGAGCGTCTGTTCGGGCCGGCCGTCGTCAACAATTCGCATTGCCGCCAAGGTCTTCGACATGGTAGCGCAATCACTGGTGTCGTTGCAGAACTCACCTGTGGTGATATCCCGATCAACGTCTATGGCAGCACACTGGGCTGCGGTCCGGATGTCTGCAATTACACTGTATGGGGCGAACACTGCTCGTATCGTGTATACGATTTGTACGGATTGCAGGTCACTACCGGCGAGTGTTGGCTCGATTCAAATACTGCGGACACCGATCCCGCAAGTGACTGGCACCAGCGACAATATGATCAGCTTGCCTCAATGCTTGACGGCCAACCTCATACGTTGCCTGATTTTGCGTCAGGTCTTTCCGTACAGAGACTGATCGAAGGGATATTGGAAGGCTGATTTCCAACAAAGACACCCCTTCTGCCATGCACAAGTGCTAGGGTTAGTCGGGGTGTAGTAGAGTTCGAGATGTTTTGATGGGAGGAATAGAACGGATTGAGGGAAGATCTCTTTCGTTTAACTGCTTGTGAAGCAGTCCAGCGTTTAAAGTCAGGGGAATTTTCCCCGTTGGATCTAATTGACGCGGCTGAGGCTCGAATAGCTGAAGTCGAGCCATCCATCAATGCCCTACCTACTCTATGCTTGGATCGCGCCCGGGCAGATGCCAAACGACTGATGGCAGGAATTGGGGGTGAGTCAAAGAGCAAAGCTGGCTGGCTAGCTGGTCTCCCGATTGCAATCAAGGATCTTATGGATGTTGCAGGCGTACGCACAACCTATGGCTCTCCCATTTTTGCAAATTATGTCCCTGAAAGATCACATCCTTTGGTGGAACGGATCGAGCATATGGGAGGAATTGTATTAGGCAAATCGAACACACCAGAATTTGGCGCTGGCGGCTCTACTTTCAACGAGGTGTTCGGAAAGACTCGCAACCCGTGGAATACTTCCCTGACACCTGCAGGCTCTACCGGTGGAGGGGCAGCCGCGCTATCATCAGGTGAAGTGTGGTTGGCGCATGGAAGCGATCATGGTGGCAGCCTTAGGCGCCCAGCCACCTATTGTTCCGTAGTTGGCCTGCGCCCATCACCGGGACGGGTCACCAGAGGTACGGTAGATACACTATTCTCACCTTTGTCGGTACAGGGGCCTATGGCACGTAGTGTCCCCGATGTTGCACTATTTTTAGACACCATGGCAGGATATTGCCACTTGGATCCGATGACCTTTGATGCGCCCAGTTTGTCTTTCAGTCACGCGGTGGCAGCTCCACGGCGACCTCACCGAGTAGCCTTTGCAGCAACCATTGGAGGTTCACCTGTAGATCAAGAGACTGAAAATATATGTCGTGACAGCATGCGACATTTTAAAAACGTAGGTTCGAAGGTAGAGGAAATTGCTATTGATTTAGAAAATCTGGAAGATACGTTTTTAGCCTTGCGTTCGCAAGAATTCGTCATTGATAGAGAATTACAACTGCAACGCTATCGGGATCAAATAAAGCCGGATATTATTTGGAATACCGAACTAGGTTTAGAGCAATCTATCTCTACTTTGGCGAAGGCAGAACGAGCCCGTGCTGCGTTATATGCGCAATTTAACGACTTGTTTTCACGGTACGATCTAATTGTAACTCCAGGCGCCAACACACCAGCCTTTGATGTCGAACTACGTTTTCCTGAAGCTATAAACGGTATCAAACTGGAGCACTATATGGCAGCCTCCACTTTGACCGCGGCGGTAACCATCAGCGCATCCCCTGCCCTTTCACTGCCCTGTGGTTTTGACCAGTATGGTCGTCCAATCGGTTTGCAACTCATCGGCCGGCCACGAGGCGAGGCTGCCTTATTAGCCGCCGGTGCACTATTCGAAGTAGAGAGTGGCCTAGCTGAACAGGTGCCAATCGATCCACGTCATGGCAAGGTCCCGCCGATAGGGAAACTTACATAAGTTGCTCAATCAAATTTATGTCCTTTCAGGAGTCTTTGCCAACACTCGGTACGTAGGGCTTGGACGTGAAGTGCTCACTGTCGCCGGAAGCGAATTTCAACCCGGCTAGCTTGACGGCATCGTCGTCTACCTTCTCAAGTGGTACGTAGTAACGATCGTCGTCCTTTTTAAAGGTGTCGTTGCTGACTGCGTTGTAGCAGCACATGAAGGTCCAGCGTCTGGTCGCAGAGCGGTTCTGATCCGAGCAGTGCAGTGTGTTCCCATGAAAGATTACCGCATCCCCAGGGTCCAGCACGCAGTCGACCACTTCGTGTGATTCTAGGATGTATGCTAGGCGTTCTGGATCAGCTGTATTCTGTTCGGGTGTGACCTGGACGTGATCGAGCCGTCCCAGCCTGTGTGAGCCTTTGATCAGTTTCAAGCAGCCGTTCGTTGCGTCGGTGTGGTCCAGCGCGATCATAAAACTTAACATCTTGGGCATTAGACAACCGTTGTAGTACCAGTAGCCGTAGTCCTGATGCCACTCCCAGGCCCCACCCACATAGGGTTCTTTTGCGGTCAGCTTCGACTGAAAGTGATAGACAGGCTCACCAATCAGCGCTTCGGCGATGTCAACAACTTTCCGGGCGCGGGCAGCAAGGCCATAGACGCTATCACCTGCGCGGTTCCACAACGAAATTCGGGTCGCACCACCTTGCTGATCTGCGCGCAACAGTGAGTGCTCAGCGATGGCAGGGTCTTCTTCCATGGCGCGTCTGAGGAGGTCGGTCTCCTCAGCATCAAACAGGCCACGTACAAAGATCAAACCGTCCTCGTGGTAGTTAGCGATATTTTGGGGAGTTAGTCGAGAAACCATACTATGTTCTCATTTTTGACGGGGCCGTATGCATCATAGCAAAACATTTCCAGAAGTTTTTCTCAAATCTGAAGCCAAAGCTTTCGACATAATGTCAGCTGAATTTCCAGAAATTTTTCCCATGTGTCTGGATTAGATGTGCGGGATTTGTTCATATTTAAGAAGGGGTAGGGGCTTTACTAGGTCTTAAGACAAATTAGTAACGAATAGCGCTATTCTTAATTAAGTTCGTTTTTCAACTATTTGTGGTGCGTTGACCCACCTTTTGTATGGTGACTTACATAATTGTTTGATTTATCAGCCCCAAGGCGACAGTGAATCGTCTCGCTCCATGAGACTTAGCCGGTCCAGCCTCAGGCTGTTGATGCTGCCGTTGCTATCCATTGCCAGAGCGATGTTCGGTTTTATCGTCGATGCTGTGTCTAATGTCAGTAAAAGCGGGTCGTTTGCATCAGTTGCCAATAACCGCACGCCATTGCGCCAGGCACCCCGGCGAGATCTGAGAATGAGTTCATTGTTTTCCTCGGTGATCTGCAATCGGCCATGTAAGCGCACGGGACGAGAGTTAGTGAGTGTTCCGCTAGGAAAAGTGTATACCCCGGTTGCTGATGACCGGACCTTTGCGTCAAGTGGTGTGTCCGGTATAGCCGGAGCTGGCGCGTCTAAAACAGACTGCAACAACTGGCTGTACACCTCTTCGGAAGAATCTAGGTAGGCGTTAAGGTGAACCAGCATTGCGAGGTTCTTCCCCGGTATCAGGGTTAGGTTGGTGTTCCAGCCACCATCTACCCCCCCGTTATGCCCGAAGGTGAATTCGCCAAACTGGTGCGAGCGAAAGAACGACAGACCAATACTGATCAGCCGTTCGTCCGGACACCAGTGTGGTTTGAGCATGTCATTAAAAGTATTTGGTTTGACGATTCCGCTGCCCTTGTTTAGAAGTGCGGCTGCGTAAAGGGCCATATCAGGGATATTCGATTGCACTGCACCGGCTGCCCGTCCATTGATGTACACCCACTCGCCAGGAATGTTGTGGCCATCAACCGGCCTGGCCGAGGGGGGTGCTTTACCCAACAGTTCAAGCTGATCTAGGGACTCGGGACTTGGTGCATGCGTATAGCCGGTGGTTAGTCGTTCGCCAGGTAGATCGAGATTATCGGTAGCGTGCATTCCCAACGGTTCGAAGATACGTCGTTGGAGTACTTGCTCAATGGTATCTCCTTCCAGCCTGGCAATAATCTCGCCAACGAGCATCCAGCCGTGGTTTGCGTAATGCCACTTGCTACCTGGCTTAACGTCAATCGTGATGCCGTCGGGATATTTCTCCGCTAACGGCGGTGTGTCCGGGCTGTCTGCCCATAGAACCTTGATAGGGTCGGCAGCGTTGGAAACGGTCGGTGATTCGCCGATGCCCCCGGTGTGGGTAAGCAGGTGCCAGAGAGTCAGCTCATCACCGTAGCCGTTGAGCTTAAGCTCCGGTAGTAGGTTTCCGACGTGGCTGTCGAGCCGAAGTCGTCCCTCCTCGACTAAGGCCATTGCACACAGGCATACCATGGTTTTAGTAATAGAGCCGATTCGTTGGTGTAGAACAGGATCCTGTGGTTTTCGTTTGGTGATATCGGCCCAGCCGAACCCCTTCGCATAGGCTAGTTCGTTGTTGGACACCACCCCGACCGACATACCTGGCAAGTGGAACTCTTCAATCAAGCGGTCTGCAGTTTCGGATATTCGTTTGGGTGAAAAAGAGGCCATACTGAACCAATTGATTAGACAAGACCACCAATTCTACCGGTCAAGTATCTGAACGGATACTCCATCAAATTTAATCACTGGATGCGGGTTCGTGGTGCGTCACCGCATCCTTAAACTGATTGGTTGTGTTGGTGTGAGGATAATGTGTATCTGGTACCGGTACACCTAGGAAGTCACATAATGGTTCCCAGCCATTTTGGGCCTCGAATATGAGTAGCTTTTCAGAAGGTGTTTCTTCTATTACTGATTGGTTGTGTCGATTAAATTTGTCGATGACGAATTCGCGCTCATTCAAGCGTCCATCGAAAATCCGATCCCAAATAATTTCGAATGCCCACTTACCTGAGTAATGCAATTGCGGATCTTCTGAGTCAAGAGATTGTTTTGAATAGGGGTAGATAGTGTTCATAATACTTTCGTACCAGCTAGCTGAGTCTCTCAATGACAAAATAATTTTGGCATCTGGAAAATGTTTTAATTGTTCTCGCCATAGGTTACAAGAGGGCCAGTCGACGGTCGCTTTGAAACCGTTGAATAAAACATCCCAGTTGATTGGTTGCCCACGGTGTGCCTTTAGCCATTCGTGTTTATGATTGTGTTCGTTCACTTCAACCATGTGATAGCATTTTTCGAAACCAAGCTGTTCGAGGGCAGATTTAAGTGACTTCGTGCCAGTTCGTCCAAATCCAGCGCCAATTACTTGTATCGTCATGTTCCTTGTTTAAACTCAGAGTTCATCACACTAAGATGTTCTGTTTAGACCCTATGAATTGAATTTTTGACGTTGTTAGATACTATTATTTTAAAGGTTGCGCAGTTAGTGGATCATGAAATTCCCATGCTCTCCTCCAGAAAAGGGTCCTGGCATTTAAGAACAGTGCATTTGGTGGGGAGATTGGGCTGGTTGAATTCAATTATCGAGCCAAAGCACGAATCGGGGATACGTCGTGTGGAGAAGATGTCTGTCATCACATCGAACGATTATTTATGTTCAGCGAGAATCATGTCTGCGGCTTTTTCACCGATCATGATGCAGGCGGCATTCGTGTTACCCGAGACTAGGGTCGGCATGATAGAGCCGTCGGCGATGCGTAAACCTTCGATACCGTGTACCTGTAATTGGTCGTTGACTACTGCGTTCTCATCGTTGCCCATGCGGCAGGTGCCGACTGGATGATAGGCCGTTTCTGCGGTTTTACCGATCCACTCGATCAGCTCGTCGTCACTTTGCACGTCGGGCCCAGGCTTAAACTCTATGTCACGAAACTGATCCATCGCTGGCGCCTGCATCAGACGTCTGGTGAAACGCACCGCATCGACCAGAGTCTGTCGGTCCAGCGGGTCGGACAAGAAATTGAAACGAATAGCCGGTGCCTCATGTGGGTCCATCGACTTGATGTGAATTGATCCCAGACTTTCCGGGCGTAACTGGTAAACGGTAATCGTCATACCGGGTTCGTCAAGCAATTTGCGTGTGCTGGGGGAAAACGCATACGGGACAAGATGGAGCTGGGCGTTGGGGCTTTCCAAGTCGGTATGGGTTTTAATGAAAGCGACAAGCGGAGCGGACGGAAGGCTCAAGAAGCCATCTTTATTAATTGCGTATTTGGCAACTTGCCACAGGAGCCCGAGGCCGCGTGCCCGATCGTTGAACGTTACACCACGTTGTTTGATTGTCCAGCCCATGCGTGGAGCGATGTGATCGCGCAAACTCTCACCAACACCCGTCAAGTCATGGTGCACTTCAATCCCCTGCGATTTCAACAGGGCAGGTTGTCCAATCCCAGATAGTTCGAGAAGCTGCGGCGAATTGATCGACCCGCAGCATAGGATCACCTCCCCACGCGCCTGTGCATCGATAGTACGGCCGTCTACCGCATAGCTGACTCCTGTGCATCGTTTTCCACTTAACGTCAGACGGTGTGCCAATGCCTCGGTCACAATTGTTAGGTTTGGGCGGGACCTGGCCGGCGCCAGATAGGCCACCGCTGCGCTCATGCGTTTCCCATCACGAATGGTTGTCTGGGTTTTACACAGGCCAGTCTGGTCGGCACCGTTGTAGTCTGGATTGTTAGGCAACCCGATCTCTTCGCCGGCGGCAATTAGGGCGTCGTACAGCGGATTCTGATCGGCAACTTCGCTGACATGTAGTGGCCCACCTTGCCTACGCCATTCATCTGCCCCGGGTTCGTAGTTCTCCATGCGCTGAAAAATCGGCAAGACATCGTCGAAGCTCCAACCCCTATTACCCAATTGTGCCCAGGTGTTGTAATCCAAGGGCTGGCCGCGAACGTATACCAATCCGTTGATAGCACTCGAACCACCAAGTATCCGGCCGCGGGGAACTGGTATCGCCCGTTCGGCCATGACCGATTCGGGTTCCGACGCATAGCACCAATTGACTTTTGGATTGTCGATAAAGCGGCTGAAGCTGATCGGCACTGGTGTGAGGGGGTGACTCATTTTCCCCGCTTCGATTAACAACACAGTGCGTCGCCGATCCGCGCTTAAGTGGTTTGCCAGTACACAGCCCGCCGAGCCAGCGCCGACAATGATGAAATCAAAAGTGTTGGTTACATTCATCGTAGGATCATCTATATCAGATTCTCGGTGATTTATAGCGCAATATTGAGTTAGGGGAATACTGATTCGTCTCTAGAAATACTTGGCTGGCGTTTGGGGGCTTACTCATTGGCGTCCTCGCTGGGTCATAGAGATTATGTCTCGGTCTCCGTGGACCGATGTCGCGCTATTATTGACAGTTTTATGGGAACTGTTCAAGCAAAGACTTTGTTGTTTTTTGTATCGAAGTGGCCAACAATCACAAGCACATTTCAATGTGTGGTGTCGCTACTCAAAGGTGGAAATAGGGGAAATGGTGATGACTAGAATCGATGAACGCCCTCCAGTGTGGATCGGGCATGTGTTTATGGCGGTGACGGACGTCAGGCAATCTGCCGAGTACATGTGCAAACTCGGGATGCGAGAGATTTTTCAAGCAGACGATATTTCTGTTCTCGAACTGCGTGGCGGTACACATTTATTGCTTCGACCTGCCTTGGACCCAATTGTTTCAGGTACTGTGGCACCTTTCGATCTCATGGTAGACGACCTGGAGATCAGTTACGAGAAATTTGAAGCGCTTGGACTATCGCCATCTACTATCCAGGCCGATACGTTCCACCGGTCGTTCACACTTTGTGACCCATCTGGTTGCGTAATCACGGTGAATTCGAGTCACGTGTCGGACTCGCCAGTGTAAGCAGGCTTTAGGCCAGTCTCATCCGACTTTTTTATTCTGGATAGAGTCAGCACAGACTCGATTAATCGTCCAAGGTGGAGTGAAATGAAATCTGATATCTTTCTTGAAAAGGCCCGATTGGGCCCACGTAATAAAGTGCTTGTCGAACACGATGAAAAACGCCACTTGCCTGGAATTAAACGACGCTTCGAAGCATATACACACGTCGATCTCGCGCATGTTGTGATGTTGGTCGAGCACGATATTTTGGACACACAGCGCGGTGGACGTTTGCTTGACGCGCTGCTCGAAATCCAGGAACTCGGTGCGGAGGACTTTCCGTGGGTCGCTGAGTCGGGTTCATGCCTCGTCCAGTTTGAAGGCTTTATCACAGAGTACTGCGGGGAGGACATCGCTGGTCGATTACAGACAGGCAGAAGTCGTAATGATCAAGAAGCAGCTGTGGAAAGGCTCTACTTTCGTGATTTGCTGTTGGAGTTGTTTGCACTACTCAGTAACTTGGAGCGGCAAATCATCGAGCGCTCAATCCGTCATGCAGATTTAATAATGCCGGGCTATACACACCTCCAACATGCACAGCCCTGGACTTTCGGACATTATTTGATGCGTGAAGCTTTCATTTTCGAGCGGGATCTGCAACGTATGCAAGCATTGTATGCGCGTACAAATTTGAGTTCGTTAGGCGGCGCTGCTCAAGTTGGCACCTCTTGGCCATTGGATCGGGAACGCACGGCTGCTTTGCTGGGGCACGACGGTCTGGTCGTCAACGCCAGCGATGCTGGAGAGTTCGCCCGTGATCATATTGAAGAGGCGATAGCGGTACTCAGTATTATGATGAGTAATCTTGGTCGATTCGCAACGGATCTTTACGTTTGGAGTTCGTGGGAATTTTCCTTATTGGAAATTGACGATGGGTTGGCGGGTACCAGCAGCATCATGCCGCAAAAGAAAAACCCGCATGCGCTCGAACGAATTAAATCATTGGCCGGACAGTCTGCAGGCTGGTTACCGGCGGTAATGAGTTGCCAACGCGGCGTGCTATCGACCGATCTGGATATGGTGTACGGTGAGGATATCGTCTCGAATGCCACTGATGCTTGCCGGGACGCACTGGAATTGATGACAGAATGTGTGCGTACATTGATTCTGCATGAGTCGACAATGCGAGAGCGTGCCGATGTTTACTGGAGTACAGCAAGTCACGTGGCAGATGAGATTGTACGTCGCTTTGATTTTCCGTTCAGAGTTGCACATCACGTCGTAGGTGCATTTGTTAAAGCGTCAATTGAAGCCGGTGAGCCGGTGTCTAAGGCTTCATCAACCCGGCTCGACGAGGCGGCGTTGGCAATTGTGGGGCGCTCGTTAGAGATTGGCGATGCTGAACTCCGTAAAATGTTAAATGCAGAGTCGTTTATTCAATCCCGTGTCACAATCGGTAGCGCTAACCCAAACGAGGTGGTCCGCCAGGCTGATCAAGTGGCTAGCGATCTCGCGGCTCATCAGCAATGGCTCGTTGAACGATGTGCTCGGATCGATGCGGCGTTAACCGATTTGCACAAACAGGCACGACATCTATCGGTTTCCTGAGAACACACCGGTGTTTAGACTGTTGTGCGACGTAAGAATGTCGTTACGTTTAGAATGCCCTGGCTGATTTCAATTCAACGGCGGCACCAGTGATTCACTGGACTGAATAGCCTTGGGGTAATCCATGGAACTAAACGAAACCCTCCTGGAGTTTGACGAGGCGGCTGAGCGTATGATTGAGCTTGGCAACCGATTAATTGATGCGGATGATGAGTCGGATCGCTGGGAGGTGGCATCAGGTCTTTTAGCCGGTGCTGTGCATTTCTGGCTCTATACTCGACAGCCTTGTGGGGAACCCTACTGCGAGAGTTGTACCGATGTCGATACTGCGGACAAACGTGTGCGGCTGTTGATTGAGGAAGTCAGGCGTTTTGCTCAGGAAAGTGAGTATTTTCACACCCCGCTGGATGCCGATGCAGGATCGGCTTAGGCGCCCGGGCGAAATGGCTATTTTCCCTGCGTGATCTCTATCTGCCGAGTCTGAACGAAAGTGCACAACTCGGGGAAGAACGACCGGAAGTCCTGACGGTAGGCTTCGTAGCATCGACTAAGTTCGGCCGCACCGTGTTCCATGTGTGATTCAAATCGGGCTCGTTGGGCCATTTGTGTCAGGACTTTCCCCGTGCCGATTATGCTGGCGTAGCTCAACAGCACCCGATTTTGGGTCATGTAATCAAAAAACCGGCGAGAGCGTTCGGGGAATTCAGCCAGCCGGGGTCGCAGCATCGACTCGACCGAGCCCGCGTAGGCCTCAAGAGACTGCGGATGATACGTGTCCCAATCTCGGGCCAGGAAATGATCGAGGAAAATATCTGCCACGACACTTGAGTATCGGCCAAACACATGCCACATCCGCTTTTTGGAGCGGCGCACAGTGTCATGGGTATCGGTAAAACGGTCGATTTCCCGATGTAAGCGGACACCGGCCTGAACAGCTGGTTTTAATCGTTTGTACTGGTCTCCACGGACCGCATCGCCGATGAAATTGCCGATCACTAAATCTTCAACATCGCCCGACAGATAAAGATGGGCCAGATAATTCACCGCGGAATACCTGTCTTGGCTGTTGTCTGTTGATGGGAATTCTTGAAGTAGTCGTGCAGCGCCTGCGGTTTTTCGAACATAAGGTCAGGTGCTTTGCTTTTGAGCCTTATAGAAGATTGCCAACCCCAGGTTGCAGCTACCGCGTTAACACCGGCATTCTGCGCGGCTTCAATATCGCCGACGGTATCGCCAATCATCCAGGTGGAGGTGGGCTGTGCACGGTTCGTTTCAAGTGCGTTGATAATGTGTTCGGTTTTACCGCCGGGTTGTTCGTTTCCATAGATACAGTCCATCAGGCTGGTTAGTTGAGCAGCATCCAGTCGTTGCCGAACAATCGCCGAATGATTAGCCGTAACCACACAAAGCGTATAGTGCCGCGCCAGGTCCTTTAGCATTTCGGGTATTCCTTTAAACAGTGGCACTTTCAGTGGGTCGCGATTTAGGGCCTGGAACAGATACCGCGCGTAGTCCTTAACGTAGGCTTGACTGATGCCCGCGGCCTCAATAAGACCCGACAGCGTCGCCGATTCCATCGCGTCGACATCTGTTTTGTTCAGCCCTTCTCCCAGACCATGCTCACGACAGAAGATGGTCGTATATTCGCTGAGAATATTCAGAGAATCGGCTAGTACACCGTCATAGTCGAATAAGAGTAGACCCCGATTGCGGGGCGATGTTGAATTCAACAGGGTATCTCCCCATCGTTCGTTAGCGAGCCAAGTTAAACATTCTGGCGCTCATTGTCGCATTACTGCCAATCGATCGGTGCATAATCTGGTGACAGACTTCTGAATAGACCTGTACAACAGATGACTTCGATCGACCCATCCTGCTTGATTGATACTGAACGGTATTCACTGGACAAACAATTTTCTGTCGACGGCCAGCTGTTCATTGTCCGAACCCGTGCGGACTTATTTCTGGGACCGGGTCCGTTGAGGTGAACGGCACGGATCTGATTATCGTTGGTGGTGGATCCGCGGGTGCGGCACTGGCCGGACTGATTGCGCGGGATCAGAGTGTACGTGTGCTGTTACTTGAGGCGGGCCCGGACTACGGTCACCAGCGCGCAGGTCAATGGCCATCTGATCTGTTGGATGCCCGGGAAATACCTCAGAGCCACCAATGGGGTTATCGGGGGCGTAATCACGCAACACATGCAGAACTGTCCACCTATGATCGGGCCCGGGTGATAGGTGGATGTTCTGCACACAATGGTTGTGTCGGGCTCTATGGTCACCGGCGTGATTACGATGCTTGGGCAGAACTGGGCAATCCTGGTTGGGACTGGCTGTCGATTGAACCCGCCATAAAGCGAGCCATTGCAATGCTGCGTGTCCGTATACCCGACACTGCCGAGCTGACGCCCTTCCAGGCGGCGTTTCTTGAAGGAGCGCAGTCAGCAGGTGTTCCGCGGGTAGCCGATCTTAACGATCCCTATGACACGCAGGGGGTTGCTCCATCGCCAACAAATATTGTGGAAGGAACACGCTGGAATTCTGCTTTTGCCTACCTGGATCCGGTTCGCGATCAGTCGAACCTTACCGTGTTGGGTCATGCGACGGTCGAGCACTTGCTGATCAATTCTGGGCGGGTGAGTGGGGTCCATGCGAGTGTTGATGGTGCCGGTCAGGATATTCATGCGGAGCGAGTAATCCTTGCGGCCGGTGCGTATGGCTCGCCGACGATTCTGCTGCACTCTGGAATTGGCGATCCCATGGAGCTGGAATCTGCTGGCGTTGCCTGTCACCACCCGCTGCCAGGCGTCGGCAAGCACCTAACCGATCACCCGATCATCGATCTCAAGTTGAAGCCGAGCCAAATTCTGATAGAACAGATGAACGATTTTGCGGCTTCAGGTTGGTTGCCGGACGAGCAGGTGTTGCTCAAAGCACGCAGTAGCGGTTGTGCCGAGGCTTTTGACCTGCACCTATTCGCGGTCAGTCACCGGGACCCAGGAACTGGGGAATGGTCTTTGGTGTTACCCATCTCGTGCATGGATCCGCACAGTCGTGGCGCGCTCAGATTGTCGGCGTCGGGCCACGCGGATGATGTGGAGATCGATCATGGATTTCTCTCAGATTCGTCAGGTCATGATCGGACTGTGCTGGCGGACGGTGTTGAGTTGGGGCGACAAATAGCGAGATCGATGATGCGCCAGGGATTCATCAGTGACATCAGCAGTCCACCTGATGACTGTACCGGGCAGGCATTGTGGAATCACATCGATCGGAGTGTCTCGATCTATTATCACCCTTCGTCAACCTGCCGAATGGGACCCGAACGAGATGCGTTGGCGGTAGTAGACGAGGTAGGGGCGGTACGCGGTATGGAAGGATTATTTATCTGTGATGCATCGATCTTCCCGAACGTTATGCGTTCTAACACCAATCTGCCCGCGGTAGCTCTGGCAGAACATATGGCGCCGATACTGGGGAATTGGAAAAAAGACTAAAGCATCTCTGGATCCACGCGAAGCAGCACATCGGCTGCGGTACATCCACCCGGGTGGACAATCAACGGGTTGATGTCGAGCTCATCGAGTTTGGCGCCAAGCTGCTGGGCAAAGGCAACGATGGTACAGATGGTGTCTACAAGCCGGTCAATGTCTGCGGCTGGCCGATTCCTGAATCCTCGCAGCAGATTAGCCACCTGCAGTGAGTGCAATGCTGCAGTAATGTCTTCGCGCGGCGTCGGTAGAAGTACGGTCACACTGTCGGCCACCAGTTCTACCAGTGCACCGCCACTGGCCAGTGTTAGGGTGTGACCGAATTGCGCATCATTGCGGACACCAACCAGCAGTTCGGCTATTGAATTGGCCACCATCTTTTCAACCAGGAAGCACTCTTTCGATAGGTCTGGTGAATAGTCTTGAACAGCTTGCTGGATTGCCTTTGCTGCATCGCTCACCTGGGTTGCCGACTCAAGGTTTAGTCTCACTGCGCCCGCTTCAGTCTTATGCGGCAGGTCTGCACTGACCAATTTCAGCGCCACAGGATAGCCCAGTCGATCAGCGGCAGCCGAGACACCGGCAACTGTGACCAGCTCTCCAGCCGGAATCGGGATGCCGACGTTTTCTAGCAGTTTCTTGCCCTGCCACTCATCCAGGGTGACGCTGTTGGCAGTCCGACCCACAATCTCAACTGAAATCGATCCTGGCTGAGTCAGATATTTTTTACGTTGCCGACCAAACACGGTTGCCGCGGCAATTGCCTGTACGGACTCACTGATACCCTGTAGCGGGGCCGTATCGTGGTCTTTCAGGAATTGCTGGATCTGGGTATCAAGGTTCTCTGGCAGGCTGCTGCATACCGCGCCCGGGATGCCTGCCTCGCGCGTGGCCTGCATAAATGCACGCGCGTCGGCCTGGTACAGGTGGCGGTCTTCATCAAGATGCGGTGGAGGATAATCCTGGACCAGCAACGCCGCATCGTAATCATCCTCGACCAGCGCGCTGAAGACCGGCTTGAGCTTTTTCTCGTGGCCCCACAGCGGGGTGGTGTAATCCAGGGGGTTAGATACGGTTGCTATGGCCGGCAGTAGGCTTTTGAGCGTGTGACTGGCTGCAGGTGAAGGGGCTTTGAAGTCGATTCCGCACTCCTCTCCCCGGTCAGCCAGCATGGCAACGTCACCTCCGGAGCAGGTAAAAGCGGCCAGTCGCTGACCAGCTGGTGCCCCCGCGATCGTCAGCAGGTTGAGTGTTTCTAGCATCAGGCTAGGTGTGGGTACCCGAACGACACCCAGTCGATCGAACAGTGCCTGGTAAAGAGTATCGCTGCCGGCCAGGGATCCGGTGTGTGTCAGTGTGGTGCGGGCAGCAAGATCAGAGCGACCCACCTTGAGCACGACGAGCGGTATGTTTCGGTCCAGTGCGTTCAGGGCGGCTTTCGCAAACTGCGGAATGTCTCGAAGCGATTCGAGATAGATACCGAAGGCGGTGACTTCTGACCGGGTCAGTAATGCTTCAAGATAGTCTTCGACACCCAGGACAGACTGATTACCTGCACCAATCACGTAGGAAAAATTTACCGATCGTCGGTTGGTGAGCAAATACCCAGAGAGCATTCCAGACTGCGAGATGATTGCCGGACCTCGGGTCACTCGCTGACCACCGTGGCTGTAAGGCCACAGATGGGCGCCTTGAATGTAATTGAGCAGGCCAAACACATTGGGGCCAACGAGGGCTAAGTCACCGGACACTTCGATTAATTTCTGCTCCAACGCTTCACCCTCGACACCCAGTTCTCCGAAACCCGCGCTGTAACAGACAACACCGCCAGCACCCCGTTGGTGCAGCTGGCTGACTACCGTGGGGACCACGGGTCCGGGCACCGCAATAAATGCAGCATCAGGTGCTTCCGGAAGATCATCCACACTGGCGAAACAGGGATGTGCGTCCAGTTTACGGCGCTTCGGATTGACGCCCCAGATCTGACCGCTGAAGCCACCGGCTGCACATTGTCGAGAAGCATACAGCGCCTCGCTCCCCCCGATAAAAGCGATGTGCTTGGGGGCGAGCAGTCGCTGCAGATTTTTCTTCTGGCCGGGAGTCATGCTCCAAGCGGACGCAATAGAGCGCGGCTGATGATATGTCGCTGAATTTCAGAGGTGCCCTCCCAGATTCGCTCCAGACGGGAATCCCGCCACAGTCGTTCAATGGGCAGATCTTCCATCAGGCCCATGCCACCATATATCTGAACGGCGTGGTCAGCCAGTCGGTGCAGCATTTCAGACGCATACAGCTTGCACATGGCCGCATCTGTAGGTGTCATCCGGCCCTGGTCTGCTTTGCGCGCAGCGTGCATCACCAGCAGGTCTGCAGCCTGCAGTTCGGTCGCCATATCAGCCAGTTTGAAAGATGTGCCCTGGAATTTGCCAATACTCTGGCCGAACTGTTTACGATTCGCCGCCCAGTCGATCGACAGATCCAGCAGACGTTCCGCCCGCCCGCAGCAACCGGCACCCACCCAGACCCGTCCCATCTTGATCCACTTATCTGCCAGGATGAGACCTTCGCCTTCTTCTCCCAGTACTTGACCAGGTCCGACACGGCAGTCATTGAAAGACAGTACAAAGTTCAGATAGGCACGCTGGCTGACACAGCGGGGTCCGCGTACGATATCAAAACCCGGATGTCCGCGGTCAACCAGAAATGCCGTGACCCGTTTGCGTGGACCGCGATCGGTTTCATCGATTCCAGTCACTGCAAAAACAATGGCGAAATCCGGCAGAATGTGACTGCTGACGAAATGTTTTGAGCCATTGATGACCCAATCGTTCCCGACCCTTTCTGCCCGGGTTGCCATGGATAAGATGTCGGATCCGGCACCGGGTTCAGTGATGGCAAAACATTCGGTTTTCTCCGCTCGAACGCAGGGGTCCAGATAACGCTCTATCTGGTTGCCCTCGCAGGCCATCAGCAGTTCCGTGGGACGCCACGCAAAGCCGTTGAGCGCGTGCGAGACCTTGCCGAATTCCCGTTCAATAACCGCCAGGCTGGTGTAGTCAAGACCGCCGCCTCCAACCGATTCGGGCAGGTTGGCAGCATAGAAGCCCATTTCGATTGCTTTACGAGTGATCTGCTGCCCAAGATCAGGGGGTACTTCGCCTTGTTTTTCGACTTCGTTTTCGTGAGGCAGAAGTTCCTCAGAGACAAAAGCTCGCGCGGAATCAGCCAGCATGCGCTGTTCTTCAGTAAGTTCAAGATCCATTTGCTTCGCGCCTTGATTGTATGGCGCTGTTGACAACCGCCTCGGAATCAGCGGACAACGGCGCTTGAGAGTTGTGTTCAGTACACCATCTTATTGTGGGATAGCGTGAATTTCCATCGGAGTACAGACGATTTTACGTCGATGTCCTAGAATCACCTGCCCCGTAGATCAGACCCAGGCGCTATTATCGCGCTAGCTTTAAACTAGAGATACCAGGCTTAGCGACCCCCGAAAGCCGGTCGCAGTGAGGAACAAATGACGGACCGAAGTGAAGAATTGATGGTAGAGCGACGTGGTGCGGTTCTGGAGATCACGTTGAACAGGCCCAAAGTTAACGCAATAGATTTTACCCTGAGCCGGATGCTCAACGATGCAATCGTGACTCTGCGCGATGATCCAGACCTGCGCGTCGGTTTACTGACCGCAACGGGTGATCGGATTTTTTCAGCCGGCTGGGACTTAAAAGCAGTAGACAGTGGCGAGCAGCAGCTGGATAACTGGTGGGAGGCTGACGTTGATTTGCCCGGCGGTTTTGCCGGCCTCACGGAAATGTGGGATCTCAACAAACCAGTGATCGTGGCTCTGAACGGACTAACCATAGGCGGTGGGTTTGAACTGGCGATGGCCTGCGACCTGATCATTGCTGCTGATCACGTCGAGTTCGCGTTGCCTGAAATGCCGTTGGGCATGGTGCCGGATGCAGGGGCGATACAGCGCCTGCCCCGCCGACTCCCTTACAACATAGCGATGGAGATGTTGCTTCTGGGTCGCCGGATGTCGGCTGAGGAGGCAGCCCGGCGCGGGCTGGTCAACGCAGTGGTCCCGGCCGACACACTAATGACACGTGCGCGTGAATGGGCGGATCAGATTGCCGATTCGGCACCGCTGGCTGTTCAGACCGTAAAAGAAGTGCTGCGCGCGATCGAAGGCGATACGGTGGAGAATGCCTTTCAGACCATGCGTACCGGAGACTTGCCGGTTTATCGAAAAATGCTCAAGTCAGAGGATGCGAAAGAGGGTGTACGGGCTTTCGTAGAGAAGCGAAAACCAGTTTTTCGGGGTGAATAGGAATTGATGACATATGAAGACTAAAAACATCCAACGCGTAGCGCTGGTCGGGGGTGGGGTTATCGGTAGCGGATGGGCAACACGATGTCTTGCCCACGGGCTGTCGGTGGTCGTGACAGACCCGTCCCCTGCTGCGGTTGAGATGGTTTTGAAGACTGTCGACAGTGCGTGGCCGATACTCGAAGAGGCGGGCATCGACGAAAAAGCCGATCGCAGCAAACTGGAATTTGCGCCTGATATCGAGACGGCTGTTGCGGATGCGGATTTTGTTCAGGAAAACGTACCGGAGCGTGAGGATCTCAAGATTGCTGTGCACGAAGAGATCGGCCGGCACGCCAAAGGCGACATTGTGGTTGCCTCGAGTTCATCGGGTTTACTGCCCAGCCGTCTCCAGTCCCGCTGCCGGAGACCAGAGCGACTGGTAATCGGTCATCCCTTTGCCCCGGTCTATTTATTGCCGTTGGTTGAAGTCGTGGGCGGCGAGCAGACCAGCCTCGAGTTTGTGCGTGCCGCCGGTGCGTTTTACCGCCAGATTGGTATGCGCCCACTTCATGTTAGAAAAGAGGTTGAAGCTTACATTGCGGACAGATTGCAGGAATCGCTCTACCGGGAAGCGCTTCATCTCATAAATGATGGGGTTGCGACAGTATCTGAGATCGACGCTGCTGTTACTGGAGGCCCAGGATTAAGATGGGCGTTCATGGGAACCTTTATGGCGTGGCATCTCGGTGGGGGGCCAGGTGGTATGCGTCATACTATCGAGCAGTTCGGACCTGCACTTGAATTACCCTGGTCGCATATGAAAGCCCCCGAGTTGACCGAGGAACTCAAGAATAGAATTATCGATGGTTGTGAAGTCGAATCAGGCGATCGAGATTTCAATGAACTTGAGCGACGGCGGGACAAGTGTTTAGCAGAATTCCAGAAAGTTCTGGAAAAATACTGGTATCCCCCTGGAGAGGATGGTTGGCCTGAGATGGAGTAATGAAGTTACTGCAAGAATCAAAAATATGAATGAAATCGAACAGAGAACAGTAATAAGGAGAACACCATGGAGATGAACAGAGAAGTGGTCGTCACCTGTGCGGTGACTGGAGCCGGTGACACCGTCGGCAAGCACCCCGACGTGCCGGTCACACCGGAACAGGTGGCTAATGCCGCAATAGAAGCTGCTGATGCTGGCGCTGCGATCGTTCACATCCACGTACGCGACCCGGAAACAGGTATTGGCAGTCGTGACGTCGATCTGTTCAAAGATGCGGTGGAACGGGTTCGAAACAGTGGGCGAGATGTATTGATCAACCTGACAGCGGGTATGGGAGGGGATCTCGTGGTCGACGACGATGATCCAACCATTGCAGGTGAGGGTTCCGATATGGTTAACGCGGAGACGCGAATGGCTCATGTCGAACTACTGCGACCAGATATTGCCTCGCTTGATTGTGGCACTATCAATTTCAGTGACAGCAACCTTATCTATGTGCAGACTCCCAACATGCTCCGCAGTATGGCCGCGCGTTACCAAGAGATTGGAGTTAAAACTGAAATGGAGGTATTCGATCTCGGCCATCTAAGGTTTGCCAATCAATTGGTCAGTGAGGGCTTGATCGATTCGCCGGCCATGTATCAGGTATGTCTGGGTATTCCCTGGGGTGCGGGGGCTGATCCAGCAACCATGAGCGCGATGGTCGGACAGCTCCCGCCTGATGTGTTCTGGTCTGGATTCGGTATTAGTCGTGCCCAGATGCCAATGGTCGCGCAGGCGATGCTGCTTGGTGGAAACGTGCGTGTTGGTCTGGAAGATAATCTCTATCTAGAAAAAGGTGTATTAGCGAGCAATGGCGAATTGGTTGAGAAAGCTATCCGAATAATTCGTGAGCTAGGCGGTCGACCCTGCAGTGCGGATGAAACCCGGGCCAAGCTGGGGATAAAGTAGGGGTTGGTTAAAAGTTTGGGAGACTCGAGTCTCCCGTGGACAGCTCAGCTGGCCACCTGTTGTTCGGCAGTGCCAGTCGCACTTTGGTCAAATGCGGGCATCACTTCGTTGATGAACAGTTCCAGCGATCGTTTTTGTGCTGCCTGACCGAGGCCAAAACTTGCACAATAGGTAAATTGATCGACGCCAATGTCCTGGTATTGCTTGAGTTTGGAAATTACCTGATCGGGCGTGCCGAACATCAGGTTGTTCACCAGTTCATCCCGATTGAATTCTTTGCGACTGCTCAGATCAGAAAGGTCGATTTGCTGGGGGAAGCCATTTTTAACACCCCCTAGGTTTTTAAACAGGTTTTCGAACTGGCCCAGCTTTCGGTACACGGACGTGACGGCCTCATCGATCTGCTCCGTATTTTCTACCACAGCGACGAAACGCATCGTCGAGAAGATCGGTCGGGCGGTGCCGGGGTTGTCCCGAAGTGCGGTCTCAAACCGTTCCATGTAGGTTTCCACCTCCGAGAACGGACGGGTGAGAGCCCACGACATGATGTTGCAATTGTTCTTTACCGCAAAATCGAAAGTCACCGGCGCGCGGGCTGCGACCCAAATAGGGGGATGAGGCTGTTGCAGCGGTTTAGGTACCGACGTGGCAGTCGGGAACGACCAGAACTCCCCGTCGTGGGCATAGTCACCGGCCCAGAGTGCTTTTACAGCGGGCAGCATTTCCTGAGTGTACTTGTAGCCTTCAGATTGTTTGAGACCGGGCTGTATGAGATCGAATTCACGCTGGTAGGCACCTGATCCGATACCAAATTCAAGTCGTCCGCCACTGTATAGGTCGAGCAGGGCAGCTTCTCCGGCCACATCGATCGGGTGCCAGTAGGGTGCGACAACCACCGCAGTTCCAAGTCGGATTCGGCTGGTGTGTGCGGCCCACCAGGTCAGGATCTGGAAAGGATTGGGTGCGATGGTCATCTCGAGTGCGTGGTGTTCGGCAGCCCAAGCGCTTTCAAATCCTGCGTTATCTGCCATCTGCACCATCTCCAGCGTGTGCTGGGCCACATCTTTCATATCGGCTTCAGCCGACATGCGTTCCATGTTGATAACGAGTTGAAATTTCATGTTTAACGTTGTTTCGATATGCTCAAAGTTCGCAAAAGGCGGGCCGTAACTGCTTGAAGTCTAGCACTATCGATCAGTTCTAATGGAACCAGTAATGTGTGTTGTCCTGACTCAGGTCAGCTTTTCTTGCTTTCCTCGGTTCGGCCTGAGAGGGATCACTGCATGACAAAGGGATCGGCGATAGGATCGGGCGAAGTGTTCAGCCAGACAGTTTTGGGCCGAGTATAGTCATAGATCGCCTCAAGGCCGGATTCGCGGCCGTAGCCACTGTCCTTATAACCCCCGAATGGGGCAAGTGGTGAGACCATCCGGTAAGTGTTGACCCAGACAATACCACAGCGAATGCCTTTGGTAATTCGCAGAGCACGCCCGATATCTGCTGTGAAGATGCCTGCAGCGAGTCCGAAACGACAGTCGTTGGCGAGCTGGAGTGCGTGGGCTTCGTCGGTAAACCTAAGTGCACTGACGACCGGTCCGAAGAGCTCACGCTGTACGATACCGATCTGCTGGTCCGGACATGCCACGACCGTGGGTTCGTAGTACCAACCGTCTCCCAAGCCGGCAGGCTGTTTACCCCCATGGACAAGGGTCGCGCCGTTGGCTTTGGCATCAGCGACCGTCGAGTCGATATTGTTGAGCTGTGCCTGAGTTGCCAGAGGGCCCATCTGGCTGTTCTCATCAAGGGGATCCCCAATCCGGATTTTGCTTGCTTTTTCTGCCACCCGTGCAAGAACTTCGTCATGAATAGATTCGTGCAGGAGCAGCCTTGAACCGGCAACACAGCTCTGACCGCTGGCACTAAATATGCTCAGCAGTACACCGTTGGTTGCACTTTCAAGGTCAGCATCGTCGAATATCACCACCGGTGATTTTCCTCCCAACTCCAGTGAAACCTGTGCGAAATTTTCTGCAGAATTTCTCACCACGTGGCGGGCTGTTTCAGGGCCGCCGGTAAAACTTATCCTATCGACCAACGGATGGCTTGTGAGCGCGCGGCCGCACGGTTCACCGAGACCTGAGATCACGTTGAAAACCCCGGGTGGGAAACCGGCCTCTTCGAATACCTTGGCAAATTCCAACATGGGTGCTGAGGCATGTTCGGATGCCTTGAGTACAACTGTGTTGCCGGCGGCCAGGGCTGGGCCGATTTTGACGGCAACCAGAAATAGTTGTGAATTCCAAGGGACTACAGCGGCAACGACTCCCAGGGGCTCACGTATTGTCATGGTCCACATATTGGGTTTGTCTATGGGAAGGGTCTCTCCACTGACTTTGTCGGCCAGGCCGGCATAGTAGTAAAAGTAGTCCGAGATATAACGCGCCTGCCAGCGGGTTTCTTTGAACAGTTTACCCGTGTCCACGGTTTCGCAATGGCCGAGCGATTCAGAGTGTTCGGCAAGGACATCACCGAGACGGCGTAGTAGTTTGCCTCGTTCTGTGGCGGTCATTGTGGACCAGGGACCTTCAGTAAATGCACGGTGTGCAGCCTTAACTGCGGTGTCGACATCTACCTCATCTGCTTCGGGGACCACCGCCCAGGGTTTTCCGTCGGAAGGGTTGATGCTCTCAAATGTCTTGCCGCTTTGAGCTGCTACCCATTCTCCATTGATGTACATCTGGTAATTCTTTAGCTCAGCCATCTGGGTTTCCTTGGTTTATAGAGGTTTGTAAGCAACGCATTCAATTTCTACGCGGATGTCAACCAGAAAATCGCTGACCAGGCCGGAACGTGCCGGTGGTGACTCTGGAAAATATTCTGCATAAACAGTATCGAAGCCGGGGAAGTCCTCGCGGGATTTAAGCCAGACCATGGATTTAACGACGTCTCCCAGATCGCATCCGGCGAGTGCAAGCGTCTCACTGATGGCGTCCAGGCAGGCCCGGGTCTGTTCTTCAATCGTGCCGCTGGTCATGGGAATTCCGTCCTGCATGGGAATCTGGCCGGTTAGAAATACAAAGTCGCCAGCGCGTACAGCTTGGGACAACGACAATTGCCTGCCATTGATAATCAGCGGTTCACCGATAATCTGTTTTGCAGAAAAGGACATGAGACTCGTCTTGGGTTAGTGGACAATAGGCAATAAAGTATCATAGCTTACATTCCAGTTGCGTTTTGCCGTGAATCTATCTGTGATTCAGGCGGTTTTATAAACTTTGGATCGAACAACAAACTACACAGCTGCCGGGACCTTTTTTGAGGAGGTTGGCGAGGGCGATCAGGTGATCGTGCTTTGTCATGGTGTCGGTCTTGACCACACGATGTGGGATAGGCAGGTCACTGCTTTGGCACCGTATTTTCGGGTCGTGCGTTACGATATGTTTGGACATGGCCGTACAGCGGCGCGTCCGGACGTTACGGCAATAGGAGATTTTGTTGCCCAGTTGAAGGAATTGCTGGATTCTCTCGAAATTTCGAAACTGACCCTTGTTGGGTTATCGATGGGTGGGGTCATTGCGCAGGGGTTTGCGGCTGATGCGCACGAGCGGCTTGAAAAGCTGATACTGATGAACACCGTGTACCGGCGAACGGATGCGGAACTTAAAGGGGTTCGCAGCCGCCTGAAGATCACCGTCGAAAAAGGACTCAAGCCCGTTGCCGATTTGGCACTTGACCGCTGGTTTGATGACGCATTCAGGCGGGCTAACCCGGATGTTGTGACCAGGATAAGAAATCGCTTGATATCCAACGACCTCACGGCTTACTCCACGGCTTACGGGATATTTGTGGAAGCGGACCGGGAGATCGGTGCAGTACTTAAGCAGGTGCGATGCCCCACACTGGTGATGACCGGTGAGCTCGACACGGGTTCGACTCCGGAACTGGCTTACAGAATGGCCGCGGATCTATGCGACGCGCAGGTCGTCATCTTGCCCGGGTTGCGCCATTTGGCACCCCTTGAAGACCCGCCGCAGGTCAACCGGGTGTTGTTAGAGTTTCTCGGTATTGATTGACAACCTAGCTGAACAGTTTTAATTCCATCACAACACCAACAGGAGGCAGATATGGACAAAGCGTTATTTGACAAAGGGCTGGCCACACGTCGCGACGTTCTCGGCAAAGAATACGTTGACAATGCACTGGCGAATGCCAGTGAATTTGCCCAGGAGTTTCAGGAGCTTCTCACGGAATACTGCTGGGGTGCCGTATGGGGCGATGAAACGCTTGATCGAAAGACGCGCAGCATGCTTAACGTGGTGATGCTTGCGGCGCTTAACCGGATGCACGAGTGGGAACTTCATTTTCGTGGGGCCATCGTCAATGGTGTGTCACGTGACGAGCTCAAGGCCATATTGAATCAGATCGCCATTTATTGCGGTGTGCCGGTCTCTGTTGAATGTCATCGAATTGCAAAGCGTGTTTTTGCCGAGCTCGATGGTGACTGACGAGCCACGCTAGCGTGAAGACTGTGGTTACTGAGAATCCGGCCTCGCTTGGGTTTTCAAAAGAAAGGCTGGAGCGTATCAGTGTCTGGATGGATCGTTATGTTAATGCCGGTAAGCTGCCCTGTGCGTTGACGCTGATCTGTCGTCACGGTGAGGTCGTGTTCGCCCGGAGTGTTGGTCAGCGAGACCTGGATTCAGGCGGATCGATCGAGATGGATTCGATCTTTCGGATCTTCTCGATGTCCAAGCCACTGACCTCGGTTGCTGTGATGATGTTGTATGAGGAAGGAAATTTTCAACTCGATGACCCGATATCCCGATTCATTCCGTGCCTCGCCGATCCCAGGGTGGTGGTTTCGAATGTCGACGGACAGTTACAGACTCGCCCGGCAAAAGGTCCAATTACGATCAAACAACTGTTGACGCATACCGCAGGATTTACCTACGGCTGGAACGAAGAATATTCACTGGGTGAAATGTACCAACAGGCGGGTGTCGATTTTTGGCCGAATAGCGGAGTCCTCGCCGACGTTGTGGACCGGGCATCGGAGTTGCCATTACTGTTTGAGCCAGGGAGTCGCTTCGGATACGGTATTTCAACCGATATATTAGGGCGGTTTGTCGAGGTGATTTCAGGACAGTCACTGGCTGCCTTCATGCAGCAGCGCGTGTTTGAACCATTAGGGATGACCGACACCGGGTTTTCAATCACTCCTGCCAAGCTGGATCGTTTGACAACGCTCTATGAAGCAACAGGCGATAGCAATACGCTCGCCCCAGTCGATACTCCGGGATCAACGCTTTTCGCTGCAGAAAACGTTACCACGTTTTCAGGCGGTGGCGGATTATTGTCGACACCGGCAGACTACCAGCGATTTGCCGAGATGCTTCGCTGCCGGGGGGAATTCAATGGTGTGCGTCTTCTGGGTTCACGGACTGTAGATTTCATGACTCAGAATCACCTGCCCGGCGATCTGGCACAGATGGGTGATATAGACTTCGATGGCTGGAGTCTTGCCGGTGAAGGTGTAGGGTTTGGCTTGGGATTTTCTGTGGTACTTGATTCGGTCCGGGCACGCACACTGTGCTCTGTGGGAGAATTCTCCTGGGGTGGCATAGCCAGTACCGTGTTTTGGGTCGATCCGATGGAAGACATCACCGCGATGTTTCTGACCCAGCTGACACCTTCGAGTACTTATACATTAAGGCGCGAGCTTCGAGTACTGGTCTATCAGGCCCTGGTCGACAGAGGCTTAACAATTTGATGACTACATGCACTGGATCGGGGGCAAGAGGCCGACGATGAATAATCAGCAGAAACAGATCGACCCTGCAGCGTTACCGCTGCAGGGCATACGAGTCGTGGAACTGGGTACCAGTGTCGCTGCACCGTACGGAACCTGGATCCTGGCGAGTCTCGGTGCAGAAGTCGTCAAGGTGGAGCGTCCCGGTAAAGGAGATGATGCGCGCTACTGGGGGCCACCATTCTGGGAAGAGACCTCAACCATGTTTCATACCTACAATCGGGAAAAGCGCTCGTTGGAAGTGGACCTGAAGGATCCGGAGCAGGTTAAAAAGCTGCGGCGTTTCATTGCCAACGGCGTCGATGTGGTGGTCCAGAATCTCAGAGCAGGTGTTGCCGACAGCGTAGGCCTAGGTGCTGAACAGTTGACAACAGAACTGCCTGGGCTGATCTATTGCAATATTCGAGCGTTTGGAGCCGCCGGGCCGATGCGGGAACAGCCTGGGTACGATCCTCTGATGCAGGCTTTTTCTGGGCTGATGAGTGTCAGTGGTGAAGCGGGCCGCAAACCTGTACGCGTGGGTACCTCAATAGTTGATAAGGGTGCTGGAATGTGGTGTGCGATTGGCGTGTTGTCCATGTTGAATGCCCGTCAGCAGACCGGTCGAGGCGGTGTCGTCGATACGTCGTTGCTCGAAACTGCACTGGCGTGGATGGGCTTTCATGTCGCCGATTTTCGTGCAACCGGTAAAGCACCCAAGCCACAAGGGTCCGGTGTGCGTGGAATTGCGCCTTACCAGGCCTATGAGTGTGCTGATGGCTACCTCGTTGTCGGTGCAGCCAATGACCGATTGTTCAGAAAACTGGCTGAAGCGCTGGGGCATCCCGAATGGCCGGAGGACGAGCGGTTTGTAACCAACCCTGACAGGTTTGGCAATCTTGTTCAGCTCAACGAGTTGCTAGAACCGCTGTTTCGCAATGCCGATCGCGAACACTGGCAGACGATGTTTAACGAACTTGGAATTCCCTGTGCGCCGCTGCAGCAGCTCGATGAGGTGCTGGCGCACGAACAGGTCGAGGCGCTGGGCATAATTCAATGTGCCGATGAAGGTGCAATGCCACTCATGGGGCCACCGGTAAGTTTTGATGGTCATCGTCCACCCGCCCGGCACCGGGCACCGGCACTGGGTGAGTACAATGATACTTATTCGGATGAAGTTTCTGACGAGTAAGACAACCGTGCCTGAATTCCACACAATTGAGTTGTCGATCAAAGACGATATTGCGCAGTTGACCCTGAATCGACCGGATTCAGCGAACGCGATGAATACTCAAATGGCCGAGGAAATACTGGCCGTACTGACCGGTCCCGAGGCGCCAGCTGCCGCCGCAAGGTGCATTGTCCTGACAGGTACCGGTAGCCGAGCGTTCTGTGCTGGTGCGGATCTTAAGGAACGAAAAGGAATGACCGATACGGTCTGGATACAACAGCACGCGGTATTTGAAACACTCGGTTTGGCGCTGATGGATCTTCAAGTGCCTTTGATCGGGGCGATTAACGGCGCGGCATTTGGCGGCGGAATGGAGATGACGCTGGCCTGCGACTTCGCGTATGCCGCCAACACGGCCCGGTTTGCGCTGACCGAGACTACGCTAGGGATTCTCCCGGGCATGTGCGGTACACAGTATCTGCCGGGAGCTGTCGGGATTCGGCGGGCCAAGGAGATAATTCTGACCGGCCGTCCGTTCAATGCGCAGCAAGGTTTACAGTGGGGTGTCATCAATCAGGTGTGTGAACCCGATCAATTACTCGATCAGGTTTTTGATACAGCTGCTGCGATCGCAGCCAACGGGCCCATTGCGGTGCGGGAAGCCAAGCGAGCCCTGAATCATGCGGGCCGCGGCGGTATCAAAGCAGGTTACCGGATAGAATTAGACGCCTACAGCCGAGTGGTGCCTACTGCTGATCGACGCGAAGGTATTCTCGCTTTTAACGAGAAGCGAAAACCACAATTCAAGGGAGAGTAGGGTTATGGGAGACGCACTGAAGCAGATGACCCTGGGAGAAGATTTTCCGGAGATCCGGGAGGCAGTGGGTCGGATATGTGATGATTTTCCTGGAGAATACTGGCGAGAGATGGATGCCAAGAGCGCTTATCCCGAGGCGTTTGTCAGTATCCTGACCGAGTCGGGCTGGTTGTCTGCCTTGATTCCGGAATCCTATGGTGGCTCGGGTCTGCCGCTGCGGGCCGCAGCGGTCATCCTGGAAACTATTCACGCATCGGGGGGTAGTGCCGCAGCGTGCCATGCGCAGATGTATACCATGGGTACTGTGCTTAGACATGGCAGCGACGAGCAGAAACAGAAGTATCTGCCACAGATCGCAAGCGGCGATTTGCGTTTGCAGGCCTTCGGGGTTACAGAACCGACTTCGGGAACTGACACCACGAGTCTTCGTACCCGGGCGGTACGGGATGGAGATCATTATGTGGTGAACGGTCAGAAGATCTGGACCAGCCGGGCACTGTACTCCGACCTGATGCTGTTGCTGGCCCGGACCACACCCAAAGAAGAAGTGAGCCGGCCGACTGAAGGTCTATCAGTGTTTCTAATTGATTTGCGGGAGTTACGCGGTAACGGCGTTGAAATCCGGCCGATCGAAACCATGATCAACCATAACACCACCGAAGTGTTCTTTAGTGATGCAAAAATTCCGACCGATACGCTGATCGGGGAAGAGGGACGGGGATTTCGCTACATTCTCGATGGTATGAATGCTGAGCGCACGTTGATTGCGGGTGAAAGCCTTGGCGATGCACGGTATTTTCTACGACGGGCGAGTGACTACGCAAACGAGCGCGAAATTTTCGGCGGCCCGATCGGACGTAATCAGGGTATACAGTTCCCCCTGGCCCGCGCTTACGCGGAGACGGAGGCCGCGGAACTTATGGCCCGCAAGGCCGCAGCGCTGTTTGATGACGGCGAACCCTGCGGTGCTGAGGCCAACATGGCTAAATTACTGTGTGGTGATGCGGCCTGGCATGCAGCTGAGGCTTGTATGCAGACTTTTGGCGGTTTTGCTTTTGCGCGAGAGTACGATATTGAACGCAAGTGGCGCGAGGCAAGGCTTTACCTCACGGCACCGGTGTCGACCAACCTGGTTCTGGCTTATATTGGTCAGCATGTCATGGGATTGCCCAAGTCCTATTGAGCGCGGTACAGATCGATCCAAAGCATTCGTAAATAGCGTTAGCGAGATCGTCACTCACTCAAGGCCGACAGGTTAAGACGAAGGCTGGGCGTTATGTCGGTTTTTCCCAGCCTTTACCAGCGCCGCATCGGAGGCAGCGTTGGTTCAGGAATATCTGTTCCCAGTCTGCGTCGGCGGCCACATAGTCCAGAATCACCCGTAACGCTTTGGACGTCGATCGAAAACCATAAGTTTCCTGAGCATATTCAAGCATTTCAATCGAATCCGGGTGTAATTCCACCTCAAGCGTTGCCTTTTTCCCCATTGCCATTTGATATCCCCCTGCGTGTAAAATTTTGAGAACCTGCAGATTCCCCGATGAGTTGCATTTTGTCGTCTAGGGGCCTCACGGTGCAAGGCGTAGTGCCGAGCGGGATTATGCGATACAGATCGCTCGCGGGGCAGTTGTTGTCTAGGCCTACAGATCTGCAGGTCGGTTGACGTTAAAGAAAATACCCTCGTCGTTCACATCGATTTGCAAGATAGTCGATTCAAGTTGTTCCAGCAGTCCACGTGCGCCAGTGTCACCACTGAGCTGCAGTAATTCAGAAAACATCGACCTTGGGAATAGTACTGGATGACCACGGCGCTCTCTATAATAGGGCGCACAGGCAACATCGGTGGCATAATTTTTGATCAACAGATCCAGATGAGCCGAAACCACCAGGGGCATGTCACCCAGACACAGAACGACGCCATCAAGATCTGTGGGCAGCGCTCTGATCCCCGACTTGATCGAACTGCTCATACCTTCTGCGTAATTTGGATTGTGAACGAAATTTACTGTGTAATCATTCAGTGCTGCCGCCAGTTCATCCGACTGATAGCCGGTGACAACGTGCACCTTGCAGGCGCGCGAGCCCAGCGCGGCCTCTACGGCATGGGCGATCAGCGGTTTTCCGGCCAGGGGCAGCAACAGCTTGTTGCGTTCCCCGGCGCGGGTCGAAAGACCCGCCGCCAGCACGATGGCATCAATCTGCGGGCTCACCTGAAAATCTCTTGTTTCGGGTGCCGATCAGTTGTGCCATGACAGAAACTGCAATTTCTCCGGCGCTGCTACCGCCGATATCCAGTCCAATCGGCGCATGGATACGCTTAACCTGATCGGCCGTGACACCGCCTTGCAGCAGGCGCTCTACCCGCCGGTTGTGGTTGCGACGGCTGCCGAGTGCACCAATGTAGAAGGCGGGTGATAATAGGGCAGTCTCTAGTGCGGGATCATCGATCTTGTGGTCATGGGACAGTACTACCACCGCAGTTCGCTCCTCCGGCTTGAGTTCGGCGAGTGCTACGTCTGGCCAGTCGTTGACCAGAGGCAAGTCAGGAAATCGCTCCGGTGTCAGATAGGCCGCTCTGGGGTCGATGATCGTAACCTGGAATCCGGCCAGTGAAGCCATGGTCGACAGCGGCTGGGCAATGTGCACTGCACCGACAATCAGCAGTCGCCAGGGGTCGGCAAAAGGCCGAACAAAGACATCTAATTCCTCGTTGACTTGTGCGTCCACAGGCGCCGAATCGATGAGAATCTTCCTGATCTGTGAAAATCCAGTGTCTTGGACCAGTTCGCCCGACCAGTGTCCACTGTGGCCAATTGCCATCTTCCCAGTCGAAAGCTGGATGCACAGTGTTGTGGGTGACTTCTGAATCAGATTTTGGGCAAAGGTCTGATCATTCAGTCTAATCAATAGGAGTTCAATGGTACCGCCACACGGCAGTCCGAGGCTCCAGGCGGTGTCATCGGTTACCCCGTAGGTAAGGCGTTTAGGATCACCCGTAACAATTACTTCTTTGGATTCTTCGATCACCGAGTTCTCGACACAGCCTCCCGAGACTGATCCTTCAAATTCTCCGTTGTCCGAAATTGCGAGCATGCTTCCGACGGGACGGGGTGCTGATCCCCAGGTCCTGAGGGTAAACGCTAGTGCCAGCGTACGGCTGTCGCTGGACCATGCAGCCATGGCCTTAAGTAACCGTTTATCGTCATTAAGCATATTGTTCAATCAATCGTGCTTTAGGTCGATCACTATTCACCATTCATCGGGTTGGATAACAATAGTTCTGCTTGCTTCAGGCCAGAACCGAAAAGCTGCTGGTTGAATTGACTGCGCGATTACGCGAGAAAAAAACCAGGCTTATCGTGCGACCAATACGTGACAAGTGAAACTGTACCGGGTCACGTTCATGATCCTGGCCTGCCTCACAGGCGATGACGAGTTCGGCCATCAGTTCACCGACTGCCGGTGCTGTTTTGAACTGGTTGCCGCTGGTGCCGACGGCCAGGTAGAAACCTGACAAGTCTGAGCGATCGTAGATCGGGATCCAATCGTCACTAACATCCCATAGGTCGACGATCCCACTGGGGCTGTTGGGAATTCCGAGCGTGGGCATTCTCTGGGCCAGCCGGTAAATGGGTTCAAGCACTTTGTTGCTAAGATTGCGATCAAAATCATCCGGGTCTGCTGTTATCTCCCCTTCCACTTCGGTACCTTCGCTACCCACCAGAATCGTATTACCGAGGTCTGGTCGGGTATAGCTGCCAATGTCGTTGTCAAAGGTGATGAAGTCCGGTTCGTCTGGACCGGAACGTTCGGGCCGTGGTAGGCGGACATATTCATGACGTATAACGCGAGTTGTGATTCGACTCTTGTTGGCAACACCGGCGAGTTCGCTGATTCTGGCTGAGTGTGGTCCGGCTGCATTGATTATCACCGGGCAATCAATCGACTCAGTACCATTTACCACAAGGCCACTTACACGACCTTGATTAGTCTGGATGGCAGTGACGTCGGCATTAAATCGAAATGTACCTCCCGCAGCCTCTGCTGCGACCTGTAGATTGTGGGTAGCGAGTCTTGGGTCGTTGCAGTAGCCTCCACGTGGAAACAGCACGGCGCCTTCGATGCTGGGACCGGTGTGCTGCCCGAACTGATCGTGCACCGACAATACAGGTGGGCCGAATTTCTTTGTTTCCCAGCCGGGTAGTTTGTCAGTGATCCTTTGAACTGACCACTCTTCATAAGGGATACCCAGTTCATCGGAAACAGAAATCTGTTTTTCCAAATGCCCGTTTCCTTCGGTTTTAAGTGAGAGTACGCCGGTTTGTCGGAACTCCGCCATACCGACCGGGTCTTCAGCACCGATGTGATCGAGCCAGTTTTCCCAGCAATGAGTGCCTTCCCAAGCCAGGGCGGAACCTTCCAGAGTGGAATAGTGGGTACGGACAATGGCAACAGAACTGCTGGTGGAACCCTGACCGGATGTGGAATGGCGGTCTATGTTCAATGTCCGCCAACCCCGTCTCGCCAGTCCACAGCCTATGGCCGAGCCGATGATACCGGCGCCGATAATGACCGCTTCGTAGGCCTTAGTCATCCTTCAACTTCCTTCTTTTCGAACCAAGAGTCGTAGCCCTGCTGATTCTAGGGTCTGCATTTCGCCACGGCTAGTAAACCGGGTGCAATTAGAAAGAGCAAAGTTTGACTGGCGCGGGCTGTGACGGGGCTTGAAATCTCTTAGCCTGCCACCAGATATAAGGCAGAAGCGCGTCGTGGCAATTGAGCACTGACGCCGAAACTATGGAGATAATTATGAACAACTTAATCAGAATTGCAGACGGCAGACGGCCCTGGGGGTTCTTTCCCGATGTCGACGGAATCTTGCGGGAATTCTACGATTCGCCGGTATCGACCGGGAACACGAGTGCCGATTCTCGTCGATTGGCAATGGATGTCATCGAAGCTGATACAGCCTACGTCGTCACTGCCGATATGCCCGGCATCAGTCGGGATGAGCTGTCAGTTACGATCGATAAGAACGTGCTGACGATCAGTGCAGAGCCTAAAGATGAGGTCAGCCAGAACGGAAGAAAAGTACTCCGTCATGAGCGATATTCAGGAAAGTACGCCCGTTCCCTTCGGCTTGGAGAAGACATTGACGAAGACCAGGTGTCAGCAGAGTACCGGGACGGTGTGTTGAGACTGGCGATCCCTAAGAAGGCTGCTGTAGCGCCACGTCAGGTCGACGTTAAGATCGACTGACCTGAACAGCCAGACAAGCAGCATGAAGGGCCGGTCATCCGGCCCTTCTTCGTATTGTGCTTTTCTATACGGCGAAACTGGAAAACGACCCTGTATAATTCGACCTTAACGGAGACTATCTCCATAATCATTTCGATATGAGTAAGAAAACAAACAATCCAACTGACATCGCCAATGTATTGGCCGAGGCACTGCCTTATATTCAGCATTTTCACGGTAGAACCATCGTAATCAAGTACGGTGGCAGCGCCATGGTCGACGAGGATCTGAAACGCGGTTTTGCCCGAGATGTTGTTTTGATGAAACTGGTCGGGATGAACCCAGTGGTGGTTCACGGAGGAGGCCCGCAGATCGCAAGTTTGCTCGAACGAATTGGCAAAAAGAGCGAGTTCGTGGACGGACTCCGTGTTACTGACCGAGAAACCATTGACGTGGTGGAAATGGTATTGGGTGGGCTTATTAACAAGAGTATTGTGGCACTGATCAATGCCCAGGGTGGACGAGCAGTCGGTTTGTCGGGCAAGGATGGTGGGATGATCCAGGCTCGGAAGCTGTTACTTCGGCAAGGCCAACCTGTTGACGAAGGTGGAGTGATCGATATTGGACAGGTGGGTGAGATCGAACAGATCAATCCAGCAGTTGTCGATACGCTCGATCAGGCGAATTTTATCCCGGTAATTGCACCTATAGGTGCAGGTACTGATGGGACGGCGTACAACATCAATGCCGACACGGTTGCCGGCTCGTTGGCAGTGACGCTCAAGGCCGAAAAACTGATTCTGCTGACCAATACGCCGGGTGTGCTGAATTCAGACGATCAGTTGCTCGAACTGCTGAGCGAGACTGAGGCCCAGGATCTGATCGAGCAAGGTGTGATCAGTGGTGGCATGTTGCCCAAGGTGCAGTGTGCTCTTGAGGCTGTTGCTGGCGGTGTGCGTACGGCCACGATCAGTGATGGTCGCGTCCCGCATGCGACTCTGCTTGAGACAGTCACCGACCGCGGCGTGGGCACCCAGATCGGCGAATCAAGAAACGTTCAGTCTTCGTCCGTCTGACTGTTGCCGACAGTTGGCAGCGTTAGTGGGTATCGACCGGCTAGAACGATCGTTAGTGAATGTTCGTGCCCAGTGTTTCAAACGGCGAAACGGATGATCTGTGACCGATCTTGGAACCTCATTAGTCGTCGCACTTGATCTGATTAGCTCGCTGGATCCAGATCTGGTTGAGATTGTCCTGTTGTCGCTGCGGGTCAGCTTGGTCGCAGTGGTCGTGGCTAGCGTGATTGGCTTGCCCCTGGGTGCCGCAATTGCGATAGGAAGTTTTCCTGGGCGGACCGGTGTTGTCGTTGTTCTCAACGCGATGATGGGTCTGCCGCCGGTTGTCATTGGGTTGGCGGTCTATCTCGTACTGTCACGAGCCGGGCCGTTGGGGGCCTACGGGCTGCTCTACACCCCGACCGCAATGACTATCGCCCAGGCTGTATTGATCACACCGATCATCGCTGCATTGACACGCCAGACGATCGAAGATCTATATCGTGAATACCGGGAGCAGTTACAGTCTCTGGGCGTCACGCCATTTCGCGCGATGTTCACTTTGTTGGTCGATGCACGGTACAGTTTGTTGACGGCAGTCTTGGCCGGGTTCGGTCGAGCCAGTGCCGAGGTGGGCGCGGTCATCATTGTTGGCGGTAACATCAATCATGTGACGCGGGTCATGACAACGACCATTGCGCTGGAAACCAGCAAAGGCAACCTGGCACTGGCCCTGGGCCTTGGCATCGTATTGTTGTGCATTGTCATAGTTATAAATGGAATCACTTCTACAGTGCAGTGGCTGATTGATAGACAGCAGGGGTAACCGGCAGATGGCAGACCCAGAATCTCATCACAGTTTGAACCAGGACCCGGTCGATATGTTGCCGCTCGTTGTCGATGGGCTGGGATTCAGTGTCAGGGAGCAATGGCTGATCAAAGACGTCAGCTTTTCGTTGGGCGCCCGTGGTCGAACGTTTATCGTAGGACCCAATGGCGCTGGCAAGAGTATTTTGCTGAAGATTTGTCATGGATTGCTGTCGCCCACAACCGGAACGGTGCGGTGGGCGTCGGGTTCTTCCCGCCAGCAGAGACAACGCCAGGCTATGGTGTTTCAGAAACCTGTACTGCTCCGCCGCAGCGCACGTGCCAATGTGGAATATGCTCTGTCGGTTCGGGGTGTCACAAAAAAGGACGCCCGGGAACGTGTAGACCGCGTACTTGAGGAGACGGGTTTAGCTGCTATTGCGCATAAACAGGCGCGTGTACTGTCCGGTGGTGAGCAGCAACGCCTGGTACTGGCGAGAGCATGGGCCTTGCGCCCCCAAGTGCTGTTCCTGGATGAACCGGCTGCGCATCTGGATCCTGCTGCAACGGCTGCCATTGAAAATATTATTCAACAGGTCAGCAATGCCGGTAGCAAAATTATCATGGTTACACATGATCTTGGCCAGGTGCGAAGACTGGCCGATGAAGTGTTGTTCCTACACCAGGGACAGTTGCTAGAACAGGCTGCGAGCAAAGATTTCTTGGCTCACGCAAAGAGCCAAGAAGCACGCGCGTTCGTTGAAGGGCAGTTACTCTGGTAGATACTCTCGGTGCCTCGTGGGCAGATTAGACGGGGCTCGGTTCGTCAACAGCCTGAATTATTGATTGATGCATCGGGCATTGTGGTTCTACATAGGATCGCTGTGTTTAGGTTTTTGACCCCGTCCAGATTCGTGTCGGTCATGACAGCATCGGTCAGATCTGCGTTTTTCAGGTTGACGCCTTCCAGAAAAGCACCAGTGAAATTGGTCTGTGTTAGGTTCGCACCGGTCAGATCTGTGGCTTCCAGATAGGCTTGGGTCAGATCTGCTCCGGCCAGGTTCGCATCCTGTAAATTGGCGTCCTCAATATAGGCTTCTATTAGATTTGCGCCTGAAAGGTCAGCGCCAGCCAGATTGGCAAGCATCGGCATGGATTTGGTGAGTACAGCATTACTCAAGGTCGCCCCCGCCAGGTTGGTACGGAAAAGATTGGACTCGGTCAGATTCGCTCCGGTCAGATCCGCCCCAGGTAACGCAGCACCTTCCAGGTTTGCACCTGTGAGGTCACATTTAGGGCATTTCAACGATGACTTTAGTTTTTGTAGATCCGCTTCACTGAATGCACCTGCTTGCCAGGATATGCCCGTCAAGATTAAAAATAGAACCATAGACTTGAGTGCTCGATTCATCTGAACCTCCTGTGTCTCAGTTGTCCATAATCTGGTCATTTTACTCCGGTAGGGTGCCCTGTAAATGACCGATACCAAAAGCAGTCTACAAACTGTCCAGCCATTCGACGACGCCCTGGGTAAAGCCATCATCATCGTGGCTGGCAACGATCTCAAACTCCGAAGTGAGTTCAGGCGGTGCATTGGCGACCACCCGAGATCGGGTACACCAGCGCAATAGATCAAGATCGTTGTAGTCATTACCGATGGCAAAAACCTCGTTTGAATCCAGGTTAAATTCACTACAGACCCACGCTGCTGCAGAAGACTTGGAGACGTTGCTTGGAAAGATTTCGTACCAGGTCGACTGGTGATCCAGCGGAGAGGTGGTCCGAACGACGGTCAGCCTGGAGAGTTTCTGCTTCAGATACGGCAAAGCGCTGCCGTTGTCTCCCGGCAAACTCACCGCCACCAGCTGCGTTGAAGTCTTGCTAAATTTATCGAGTTCTTCGATGGGTCGGTGATGGCCTTGGTACAAAGTCAGGCGGTGGGCAAAATCCGGGTTGTGGGTCGTGTGTTGGTACCAGCGAAATCGGTGGTTGTCAGGTACTGGATCGTGCACCATGAAGTCGAGTTTCAGTGCGTTGAGTACCTCGATGGATTCACTGACTTCAGCTTCAGTGAGTGCCTGGTCAAACAGCAATTCAAAATCGGGGTATGAAAAAATTCCAGCTCCCGTTGAGGTGACCAAGATGTCGATCGGAAATGATCTGTTGAGAACACGGCGGCAGGAAAAAAGAGATCGGCCGGTAATAACCACCCGTAGGATGCCGTGTTGGCCGAGCTCTTCCAGTACGTCATGGTTAGCCGGACTGAGTTTCTGGTCCGAGCCGAGCAAAGTGCCATCTAGATCGGTGAATACCGCACGACCCATAAACAGTCTCCTTTAATGACAGTTTAGTGCGATGGGTTTAGAGGACACTGTAGAGAAGAGTGACTACAGGTTCGATTCGATTGTTGCGATCAGTGACTCGTCATCAGGTTTTACAGAACTGCCATAGCTGGCGACAACATTGCCCTGTCGGTCGAGCAGGTATTTGTGAAAGTTCCACCTCGGATATTCTCCGGACTGATTCGCCAGTGCCTGATAAAACGGATCGGCATGGCGCTTTGCGACGCGGGTTTTTTCAAACATCGGGAACTTTACGTTGTAAGTTAGTGAACAAAAATCCTTGACTTTGTCTTCGGATCGAGGCTCTTGGAAGAAATCATTAGAGGGAAAACCGAGCACAACCAGCCCCGCTTCGCGATACTGTTGATACAAAGCTTCAAGACCGCGAAATTGTCCTGTAAATCCACAATAACTGGCAGTGTTTACGACCAGCAACACTTTGTCTGCGTACGCCTGGCACAGATGCACGCTTTGCTCGCTGGCCAGATATCGTTTTGTAAAATCCAGATTTTTCGGACATCCTGCAATGACGGTATCGTTTAGCAATAACAGCATGGTGACCGCAATGCTGATTGTCTTCAGTTTACTAGTGATCACTTTCTAATATCTCCAACGGTTCGGACTATATTAATAATTAGTCTCTAACAATAATTCTTGTAGCGTGATTAACCGATGAAGAGATGGCTTGCGATAGATGCGAATCATAAATATGCCTCTATTATTGTTGTGGCATGTTCGAGTCGTGTATCCGCGTCACCCGACAGGATCTCATATCGAGCCTGAATACGGTCGAGTTCGCTGATAAAGGCCTGATGGAGTTGCAGACGCTGTTCCGTTTTACCCTGATCGCGGTGCAGTCCATCACCAGTCCAAGGTACGCCAATATCACACAGCAGGTAAAGGTTCGCCATTCGTGACACGGCCATGTCAACTATCCACTTCTTACACTCGCCGTAATAGTGGCGGCTGTAGATCATCGTTGACACCAGATCAGTGTCCAGGATAGCTAGATTTTCAGCTTGTTCTAATGCTTCTCCTTCAAGTGATATCTGGCAATGTGCGATTGGCTCTACATCTGCAAAAGACAGCGGTCGTTGCACTTCATCCAGGTAAATCCGGGCACCCTCGGTTGAGAAAGCTGTCTCAAAATGTGCTGCTAGGGCCTGCACTAGCGTGGTTTTTCCGGTACATTCGCTACCGGTGACAACAACCTTAAACAACACTGGTCTTGACTGGGTTGTCGTAGATGAGTCAGTCATTAACAAAGCCGTAATACTTTTCACCGAGCGCTTTATATGGTTAGGATCAACGTGTTGTTGAAGAGTTGGAGAATGAATAATTGACCGATAAACCTAAACAGATGAGTGGTGTCCCAGATGAGCGCTTGGCAGCATGGGGAGAAGTGTACCGCCCGAGATATACCGGCGTCGCTACTTTCATGCGCCAACCTCTGCGTGAGCTGGAATCCGACTGGGCGGGTACGGATATCGGTCTTATTGGCGTACCGTTCGATGGCGGCGTCACAAATCGCCCTGGTGCTCGCCATGGCCCCAGGGCGCTGCGTGAACAGTCAACGCTGATGGGCAGAATTAATCATCAGACAGGGGTCAAACCTTATGATGTGGCCCAGGTTGCAGACCTGGGTGACGTGCCTATCGAAGGGGTTTACTCGCTGGACCGTGCCATTGAAGACATTGAGGCTTTCTACACTAAAGTAGTCCAGAGCGGGATAATGCCACTATCTGGCGGTGGCGATCACTGTATCAGTCTGCCCATACTCAGAGCAATTTCCAAACAGCTCGGCGAGCCCATAGGGATGATTCATTTCGATGCCCACTGCGATACCGGGCCAGAGTTGTTTGGCCACAAGCATCACCACGGTGGGCCTTTCAGAGTCGCGGTAGAAGACGGCGCCCTGGATCCACAGCGCACGATTCAGATCGGCATACGCGGACCGACTGAGCCCCTGTGGGGGTTCAGCTACGACTCAGGCATGACGGTCATTCACATCGAAGAGCTGTACGCCATGGGTATTGAAGCTGTGATAGAGAAAGCGTTGGCGGTTGTCTCCGATGGTCCAGTTTATGTGAGTTTCGATGTCGACGGCATGGACCCGGTTTATGCCCCCGGTACGGGTACACCAGAGGTCGGTGGCTTTACCAGCTACGAAGCTCAGCAGATGCTGCGGGGACTGACGGGTATTAACATTGTCGGAGGTGACTTAGTTGAAGTTTCACCGCCATTCGATTCGGCGAACACTACCTCTCTAAATGGGGCACAGATGATGTGGGAAATACTTTGTCTGATGGCAGCTAGGCTAGCCCATAAAGCCGATCAGAAATGATCGACGTGTGCAAGGCCGCGTTTTGACAAGGTGCTCCTATGATTGACGCAATCCGGCAGTTTTTCTCCGAACATATTGAGGGCAACGAAGCCGTCGAAGATTCTAAGAACGAACTACGACTTGCTGCAGCCGCGCTTATGTATGAAACCGCGATGGCTGATTACGATTTGGGTCAAGAGGAGCAAACGCTGATTCAGAAACTGGTCAGTGAACAGTTCGAACTCACACAGGCCGAAGCCAACGAACTTCTTGCGTTGGCCCAGTCTCAGGTGAGAGATGCCACCGACCTGCATGGGTTTACTACGTTGATTAATCGCAACTGGACGCTCGAAGAGCGAACCTTGCTGGTCGATAGCATGTGGCAGGTGGTCTATGCTGACGGGCGTCTTGACGATCATGAAGTTCATTTGATGCGCAAGATTCAGCGATTACTCTACATCCCGCACAGAGATTTTGTGGCGTCAAAGCTGCGCCATAAACGGTCATGATGCTAAGACATTGCAGTGGTTGACCACGCATTTTTGGAACATGAGGGTGTTCTGGCTTTTGCCCACCGGGGAGATCACCAGGCCGGACCTGAAAACACCCTGAGTGCATTCGAGGGTGCCGTCCAACAGGGGTTCTGTTACCTAGAAACCGATGTGCACTGCAGTAAGGACGGTGTACTCCTTGCGTTTCATGACGATCGACTTGATCGGGTGACTGATCAGCAGGGTCTTATCGCACAGACGGATTACGCGTTGATCAGGCAAGCGCGGATCAGAGAAACAGAGCAAATTCCACGGTTGGAATCGCTGCTAGAGGCATTCCCCGACGCCCGATTCAATATCGACCCCAAATCAGACACCGCGGTTGGGCCACTCATCGACATCATTCGTCACATGGATGCCGAACAAAGGGTGTGTATAGGTTCCTTCTACGGTAGGCGCCTGCGCTGGGTACGGGACGCTTTACCGGGTGTGTGCACCTCGATGGCGCGTGCTGAAACGACCTATGCGCGTTTTGCCAGCCTGGGTCTGCCCTGGCGCAGCGGCGGTGCGGCTTGTGCCCAGGTGCCGGTATGGTGGAACAGAATCCTGGTTGTGGACGGTCGGTTTGTACAGACGATGCATGCCCGGGGCATACCCGTGCACGTTTGGACCGTCAATAATATTGACGAGATGCACCGACTACTCGATCTTGGCGTTGACGGGCTGATGACCGACTATCCAGCAAAGCTAAAAAGTGTTCTGTTGACCCGAGGGCAATGGCATCAGCCGTGTTGATCGAGTTTTGTTTCGCTGACTTTGCGAAAAACGATCATTCCGGCAAAGAAAAGCACCAGGATTGAAAGTATACCGATTCGCGGATTGCCGCTGACAAGGGTCACCCAGCCCATCAGAAACGGCCCAAATACGGCTGCTGCTTTACCGACAACGTTATAAAAGCCAAAGAATTCCGCGTTTTTGTCTGCGGGAATAAGCTGGCTGAACATGGATCGACTCAGCGCTTGGATTCCGCCTTGAACGAGACCGATGACCCCCGCGAGAATGTACATCTCGATAGCTGAATCCATAAAATACGCGTAGACCGTAACACCGACATAGACCCAGATCGCAATCCAGATTCCCCGCCGGGGGCCGTAGCGCTCACCCAGTCGTCCGAACACCAGGGCCGCCGGAAAGCCGATAAACTGGACCATAAGCAAGGCGATAATTAGGCTTTCCGACGGCAAACCGATGGATAGCCCGTAATCGACTGCCATGCGCACAATGGTGTCTACGCCATCGATATACAGCCAGTAGGCCAGCAAAAATAGCCAGGCGACCCGATACTGACGTAGATTTGAAGCGGTCTGCTTCAGGGCACTGAACGTACTGGACAGATCAATACCACGCCGACCCGACTGGGGCATTGGTTCTTCAACCCCCACAAAAAGTGGGATAGAAAACACGGCCCACCAAATTGCAACGGTGACGAAAGACCAACGTACACCTTCTGAGGCATCGGCTAAACCGAACAAGGCCGGTTTGAGGGTCATCAGAACGTTCAATAGGAACAACAGTCCACCCCCAAGATAACCGAGCGCGAATCCCAGAGCCGAGATTCGATGACGGGTATCTCGGGGAGAGACGATCACCAGCAACGCATCGTAAAAAATGTTTGCGCCCGAAAAGCCAACCACTGCGATCACGTAGAGCAGGATGGCAAACGGCCACATACCCGCCTCCACCAGGTACAAAGATCCTGTTGCGAGCACCCCCAGACAGGCAAAAGACGCCAGCATTCGTTTCCGCAATCCGCCGGTATCAGCCAGCGCCCCCAGTATCGGAGCGAGGATCACGATGATCAGACTGGCTACCGAGTTACTGACACCCAGGTAATAGGTGCTATGAGTCACCTCAACACCCTGACTCCAGTATTGTTTGAAAAACAAAGGGAAGAATCCAGCCATGACTGTGGTGGCAAAGGCCGAGTTGGCCCAGTCGTACAGGGCCCACGAATAGGTGGCTCGGCGTTGGTTGGTCTGCATCTCGGTGTTTTCTGTCTGCCGGCAGTCAGGGTTAGCGAATCGAGATCAGTATATTAGCGCGTGTCCCTTGAATAGGTCGAAAAAAAGAGTACTGAGATTTTTCGGGCTGGGAGATCAACAACTGCGGTCGGAATATATAAGCCATAAATAAAGGGACAAGGAGCGAAGCATGGCGGATGCAATCCAGGCACAACCCGGGACATATCCACCGACTGGCTTGGCCCATCCTGGGGATCCACCGCATAATCGACGCTGAAGGACCGTACATCAATGGTTATGTCGGTCTATATCGTATTCAGATCCGGGAGAGATTTCATGACCAGCTATCACATGTCACCAGAAGAGTTTCGGGCCAATGGTCATGCTCTGATTGATTGGATCGCGCGCTACATGGAGAACGTTGAACAGTACCCAGTGATGTCAACGGTTGAACCTGGCACCATTCGAGAAAAGCTGCCGGGTACAGCGCCGGAACAGCCCGAGGCCTTCAAAGCACTGCTGGACGATCTGGACAACGTCGTGATGCCGGGTGTGACACACTGGCAGTCACCGAGCTGGTTTGCTTATTTCCCTGCGAACTCTTCTCCACCAGCAATCCTTGGTGAACTGGCTGCAGCGGGCCTGGCTGTTCAGGGAATGCTCTGGTCGACCAGTCCAGCTGTCACTGAAATCGAGTCTGCTGTGCTGGACTGGTTGGTTGATCTCATGGCATTGCCCCAAAGCTGGAAGATGTCAGGTCCCGGCGGAGGTGTTATCCAAATGTCTGCATCGGATTCGACACATACCGCACTGGTGGTGGCCCGAGAGCGCCATGATGAGCCCGTCGAACGGCTTGTGGTGTACGCCTCAACTCAGGCCCATTCATCAATCGAAAAGGGTGCCCGGGTGGCCGGTTATAAACATGTCAGGTTAGTTGATGTCGACGGGAACTTTGCCCTGAACACAACCGCACTGGCGCAGGCGATAGAAAAAGACGTTGCCTCGGGGTTAACGCCCGTTTTTGTAGTGTCCGCTTTGGGAACAACGGGTACGGGCGCAGTCGATCCCATCGATGCGATTGGAGAGTTGGCCAGGCGTTACGGAATGTGGCATCACGTGGATGCGGCCTGGGCAGGTAATGCCATGATCTGTGCAGAACACCGTTTCCACCAGGACACACTCGAGAACGTCGACAGTTACACCTTCAACCCCCACAAGTGGTTGTTTACGAATTTCGATTGCAATGTGTTCTGGGTCGCTGATCGCAAACCGTTGCTCGATGCGTTGAGTATCCTGCCGCCCTATCTTCGAAATGAAGCATCTGATTCCGGACAGGTTGTCGACTATCGCGACTGGCACGTGCCGCTGGGACGTCGGTTTCGAGCACTCAAACTGTGGTGGGTATTGCGCAGCTACGGTGCAGAAGGGCTTCGTCATCACATTCGTGAGCATATCCGTATGGCAAAAGAACTGACACAGCGGTTAGAGGTCGATGATCGTTTCAGGCTGGTTGCACCAACAGATTTTGCACTGGTCAGTTTCAGTCATGTTGACGGTGACGCGGCCACTCAAGGCATTGCTGACGCGATCAATGACTCTGGCAAGGCAATGGTCACGACGTCGCGAATTAATGATCAGACTTTCGTTCGTGTCTCGATCGGCCAGACACGAACCGAGCAGCGCCATGTCGATGAACTGTGGAAGATGATTTGTGACTTTGCCTGAATAACGGGTTACGTCCTGTGAAGGTTAGACGTCTTAGGTGGGATGGCGAGTCGTAATGCTTAGGGTCTGATCGTCAACAGTTTTCCATCTATGCCCTGTTTTGTGAGATAACCAATGTCGTCAACGGACTCAAGTTTGAAGTCGTGTTGTCGCTGACTTTGTTCTAATAACTCGACCCAGCCGATATCCCGCCATCCTTTCCCGTTCACTGTGGCGATAACGAGGCCACCGGGCAGAAGATAATCCAGCAATTTGGGTATCAGAAACGGTTGATCTGATTTGTGAGAAAAAACGCCCACGCAGATCACCGCCTGGTATATCGGCTGTACATCAATGACAGCAGTAAGATCACCTTCCCAAAGCTGTCGGTAAACGTTTAGTGCGGCCGCTTTTTCGAGCATCTCCGGTGACAGGTCAATACCGTCGATGTGGGTATAGCCTGCCTGCTCGAGTAGCTTCCCTGCCAGTCCTGTGCCACATCCCAGATCTAGAACAGGCGCTGTGCGGTCAGGAACTCTGCAGACGAAGGCATTGACGGCCTCCTGAGGTGCGATGTAGCCGAATTCCTCGATCAGTTCCTTATCGTATGAGTCTGCCCACTGCCGGTAGACGACCCGCTGGTCGTCCGTGGCCAGATCGGCATAGTTTCGGGCAAGCCGGGGATCGATCTTTTGTTCGTTGCTCTCCATCAGTGGTTGACCCCGGCGTCCTCAGCGCATTCCCTTGAAATTCGGTTTGCGTTTGTTGACGAAAGCATCAATGCCTTCTTTCCCGTCATGGCCCGCCATGTTTGCTGCGATTTCCTGTGTTTCGATGTCTGTCTGTGCGACAAAATTGTTGGCGAAGGTTGTCTCGAGCAACTTTTTTGCAGAAGCATAAGCCATGGTTGGTCCTTCGGCCATCGCCTGAGCCTGTTTGATTGCAGTATCCAGAGCAGCGCCCTGCACGGCGGTACGTGTGGCGAGCCCCCATTCCACGGCCTCCTGTGCAGATAATTCGCGGTTCTCGAATATCAGTTCCTGCGTACGGCGAAAACCGATCAGTCGCGGTAACAGCCACGTCGATCCACCATCGGGGCTCAAGCCCGCAGCCGTATAGGCCAGCCGAAATCGCGCTGTTTCATCGACAATGATAATGTCCCCAACCAGAGATATCGGCACGCCCGCGCCCGCAGCCATACCATTGACCGCCACAATCACCGGTTTTGGCATTGTCAGGAAAACCGACATGGCTTCGTGTAATTGATCAGCGATGGGTTTGAGTTTATCGGGTTGCCCCCCAAATTCTTTGAACTCTTTAAGGTCGCCGCCGAAGCAGAAAAAATCTCCCTCTGCAGAAAACACCACAGCGCGTACGTTGTCATCCTTGGCTGCGTTGCTCGCTGCTGCAAGCAGGTCACTTGCCAGTTGAGCTGACAGGGCATTGCCGGCCTGGGGGCGGTTGAGCTTGATGATGGCGACGCCACCGTCGTGCTGGTAGTTCACTGTTTCAAGGTTCACGCTCGTCTCCTCCTGACAGATTGCTCTAATGCAGCAATGATACACGGAAGTCTGCGGGATGGATTCGTTAGATCGCGTATGTCTGTCCCCGATAGTTTGTGCATGAATAGCACCTTTATTTAACCTGTGCCACAATGCCGTGAGGCATCATCCAGTACACGGGGTGGTTAACAATGGCAACTGTGTCTATTTCCCAGAAAACAAACGCTGGTACTTACGTGGAACAGCGCGCCATGCTGGCGGCATCATTCCGTTGGACGGCCAGGCTCAATTTGCATGAGGGTGTGGCAAATCATTATTCTCTGGCAGTCAATGAATCTGGGGCGGACTTCTTGATGAATCCGAACCAGCGTCACTTTTCCCAGATTCGAGCCAGCGACCTGTTGCTGCTAAATGTTCATGACGAAGGTGTCATGCAAAGACAGGATCCACCCGACGCAACGGCCTGGGGTCTACACGGTTCTATCCATCGGCATTGTCCTGGAATCAAATGCCTCATGCATGCACACCCGATCTATTCAACCGTACTGGCAAGTCTTGCCGACAGTCGCTTGCCTGCGATTGATCAGAATACGGCGACTTTTTTCAATCGTGTGGTCATTGACGAAGACTACGGCGGATTAGCGTTAGCGGATGAGGGAGAACGGTGTGCAGAAATGCTTTCTGACAATCCCTGTCAGGTGATGATCATGGGCAACCATGGCATCCTGGTCATTGGTGATACCGTCGCCCAGGCGTTCAACCGGCTGTACTATTTCGAGCGGGCGGCTGAGACATACATTAAAGCACTGTGGACCGGCCAGCCACTGAGACGGATGTCTGATGAAATGGCAGAAAGTCTGGCCGCAGCACTTGAAACCTATTACGGCCCCACGTACAGCCACTTTACCGAACTGGTGGCGGTTCTCGATCGGGAGGAACCTGATTACCGCGATTGACGCCAATTGTTGCTGCCCGAAGTGGGTCGACATGGGCTAGCTCAAGGCAACGCAGACGGGGAACTAGGTCATGTCGATGTGGCTCGCGATTGGTGGTACAGCGCTTGAGTATTGGTACCTGGTTGCAAGCGGTATTGTGGTCGTCGCATGGTGGTCGCAAAGAGATAGTCGTCGGTTTGATGATCACGTTGAATCAGGCATGTCTTGCCTGCAGACCGAGTTGGAAAAGTTTCCACCTGTGCTTTACGCAAACATGCATCCGAACTGGTCTGTCTACCGGAAAAAGTTCCAGCAGGCACTTGGGGTTGCCTGCCCTGGTCTGAGCATGGATGCTACAGCCTATGTCCTCGAGCAGTTCGATGGCTGTTATGAATACGATGATGGTGTCTACTCACGGTTCGATTCACGCCCTGGAGGCAATGGGGATACGGCGGGGTCTTATGTGCCGTTGGTGGCGCCTTTTGAGAAGAGACCATTTGTACGGGTCGAGTCCCGCCGAAGGCGTAGACGAATCGTCCGTTTTCTGATTGGTGCAGTCGCGTATAGTGTACTGGTAGTGTTCGTTATAGGATTTTTGGTTTTCGCCAGGCAACAGGGCTGGTAAACCGATAGTGCAGCCTTAATCTGAGATTGATGGCACAAGACAGCAACAATATACAGACCGCCGAGATAGTCCTTGCGTGTTCCGAGTTGGACGAAACACTGGCTTTTTTTGTAGAGACGCTACGGTTTCAGATTGATAGCATATTTCCCGCTGATGCGCCGGCGGTCGCGATATTGTCAGGATATGGTATTCGGTTGCGCCTCGATCGTTACGCGACCAATAAGCCAGCAACATTGCGGCTTTACTGCAGCACGCCAACAACTGTCGCCGATGGCAATTTGCGCCTGCAAGCACCCAACGGCACTTCGATTGAACTCGAAGTGGCTGAAAATGATCTACAGCTACCACCGTTAGTCCAGTCATTGGTGCTCAGTCGACTGGATTCCAGTACCGCCTGGGGTATGGGTCGTGCGGGAATGCGCTACCGAGATCTGATCCCAGATAGACAGGGAGGCCGGTTTATTGCTTCGCATATCCATATTCCCAGCGGTGGCCCGGTGCCCGATTATGTCCACTACCATAACATTCGCTTTCAATTGATTTTCTGCTGTCGGGGCTGGGCAAAACTGGTGTATGAGGATCAAGGCGGTGAATTCATCCTTAAAGCCGGGGACTGTGTACTTCAACCACCGCAGATTCGTCATCGCGTGCTCGAATGCTCGGACAATATGGAAGTTGTCGAATTAGGGTGTCCTGCGGAGCACGAAACCTATGCTGATCACGAGATGCATTTGCCAACAGCGACTTTCGATGAGCAACGTCTGTTTACGGGTCAGCGTTTTGTTCGGCACCAGGCTGAAACAGCCAGCTGGGGAAAATGGCGTATCGACGGTTTCGAGTGTCGAGACAGTGGCATCGGGGCCGCCACCTCAGGTCTGGCCGGCGTACGGGTTGTTCGTCCTCAGCTTGAGCCAACCGTCGGACCGTGCAGTCATGTTGCAGAATTAGTTTTTTTCTTTGTGCTCAAGGGCTCGGTCACGCTGGAACTCATGGGCCGGGGCATCGAGCCATTCAATAGAGGTGATTCAGTGGTGCTGCCCAGCAACTTCAGTTACACACTGGTCGAGTCCACACAAGACCTGGAACTGCTCGAGGTCACCTTACCGGACATTGTCGAGACACGCTTACTTGGCGCCTAAGGGCTCTCAGTACAACACTACGCCAGGATGTGTGTTCAGGATTATGGTTTGTTCGCGTGTTCCAGAGGTGCTGCAGGTTGCGACTTGTCTTTTCTCGGTGTGACCAGCGCCAGTGCGAGCATCATCACGCCCAGAGACAACCACACCCACAGTGAATGTTCGTCGTTAAAGATCATAATGCCCCATAACACGCCTGAAAGTGTCACCACATAAGCCGTTTGGCTTGCGAATACGGGTCCGGCAAAGATGACCAAATGGAGAAACATTCCGTAGGCCGATAGAGTGATTAGCGCCATGCCGACAATCGCCCACTCAGAACGCCCCCAGGGCCAGGGCAGCGGTTCAAAAGTACCCGTTATTATGACCAGTGGTGTCATGATAATTGTGGCTACCAGAAACATTCCACCCACAAGGGTATAGACGTTGACGTCTGCCGGCATACGCAGTGCCACAAACAGGTTTTCAGCGGTGTAGCACAGCGCTGAACCCACTGCTAGCAGCACCCACGGTATGGCTGACCGATCCGGCAGACTTGTACTCGGGCCAATCAGAAGCGCGATGGATAGGATTCCCAGGAACACACCCAACAGCCGTGTTATCGAAACACGCTCAACACCCAGAACAGCCGCTGCCAGAAATGTCATCAGCGGGACGGTAGCGATTGTAATGGACAAAACGCCGGGAGAGAGGTGGGACGCAGCGTAAAAGTATGCGGTACCCGGGATAACTGAACCCAGTACCCCGCAGACGGTACAGACAATCAGCACATCCCGTCGAAGAGGTAGTGGGCGCCTCAATATAAAGCTGCCGCTAATCAGCACAGCGGCACCGATGAGACAGCACCAGAAATTGATGCCGATCGGATGGGCACCACCCTCGGTCGACATTTTGGCCAGGGAAAAGGTCAGCCCCCAAAGAATGCCCATAAACCCTAGCAGCAGCCAGGCCCGGCTGTTTTGTTGGATATTCAATTGGGGAGTTACCTGATCCGACGCGCCGATGAATTCGATTGTTTGGAATTCAATTCATTCATCTGCTGTCAGCAAGATAACAGTAACTCGCAGTAGGCACGACTTGATTCCCAATTTGGACTGCCCTCAATAGGGTTCGATCGGAATGATCATGAAAACCCGCGCGCGATTCTAGCCGATCGGCGAATCTGGCGTGACGAGCCAAGTAATCGAGTTGATTGTGTAACGGTACGGTAACATCATTAACCTGGGATCAAAGCTGTATTAGATTACGTTTGTGGCGTACAAAAAATATAGAACGGGAGAATCAAATGCGAGAAGAGACCGTTATACCACCGGCTGGTCACTGGAGCGGAACTGTTCCGCAGGGGCATCGACTCAGAATCATTGATCTAGAAGGTGGCCAAGGTGTTGATTTTTTGTGCTACAACGCAAATCAACATGCAGAGCGTTACCATGCCCCCAATACACTCAAGGCTGCACTGACTCTCAAACTCAGTGCAGGACATACGCTCTATTCTGATGAGGCGAGGCCGATATTTTTGATCACCGACGATACTGTAGGAGGACACGACACGATCGGAGGTTGCTGTAGTCAACACAGTAACCAGCTTTTGTATGGGGTCGAAAACTGTACTGGTTGCCGCGAAAATTTTCTCGCCGCCCTAGCTCCCTACGGAATGGATCGACGTGATATCGTGCCGAACATCAACTTTTTCTGTAATGTGCCTGTCGCCAAAGAACGCACTCTCGAGCAGACAGTGTTCGTCCCGGGTAATTCTGTGGCAGGTGATTATGTAGAGCTTGAGGCAAAGATGAACGCGCTTGCTGTGATTTCCAATTGCCCCCAGGTAAACAATCCATGTAACGGAGGCAACCCCACCGCGATCAGAATAGTCATCTCATCTTAATATAGGGTTCAGATTCAGTGTATCTCTTGAGATTGTTGACCGGCTTTGGGTGCAGACTAATCAGCGGAGTTGTTTTATCGGCTGTATTATTTTTGTCGGGGTGTATCGAGGGACCGCTCAGATCTGTTGAGGACATCTGTCAGATTTTTTTGGATCGTCCACAATGGAAAGTGTCTGTTAGACGAACTGCCGAACGTTGGGGAGTACCGCCGGAGATAACAGTATCGTTCGTCTACCAGGAATCTTCTTTCAAATCGGACGCCCGACCTCCACGGCGGAAATTATTGTGGATCATTCCCTGGAAGCGGTCGACTACGGCATTTGGATATGCCCAGGCAATCGACTCTACCTGGGCTCGTTACCAGCGCGATGCTGGCAGCACTGACGCTGATCGAACTGACTTTGCTGACGCGGTTGATTTCATCGGTTGGTATCACCAGCAGTCATACACGGCCTTGGGATTAAGTCCGAGGGATGCCAGATCTTCCTACCTTGCCTACCATGAAGGTCACGACGGTTACCAGAATAAATCCTATCGTAAAAAGAAATGGCTGTTAAAGGTCGCAGAACAGGTCGCTACACGTGCTGATCGATATCGTAAACAGCTTGAATCCTGTCCGTTGTAGTCCCTCCCGGTCGGCTTTTCTTGTTAAACGTTGAGCCGGTTGGATTAGGCGCAGGCTATTCGGGTAAAAACGGGCATACCGTCACGGTGTGACAGGTCGTAGAATAGCCGTTATGAATCAGGATCAGATTCAAACGTTGCTCGACCAGTTGGCGAGCTATGCACTGGATGCGGTCGGTGCGCTCGTTATTCTACTGGTCGGCTGGTGGATCGCGGGTCGGGCTCAGTATCTCGTTCGGCGTGGCCTGGATCGCGTGCCTCGAATCGATGACACCCTCAAGCCATTTCTGTCGTCGTCGGTCCGTTATTTTGTCATTGTCATCACCTTCGTTGCGGTGCTCGCGGAATTTGGCGTTCAGACCACCTCAATCATTGCAGTTCTGGGTGCTGCGGGACTTGCAATCGGCCTTGCTCTTCAGGGCACGTTGCAGAACATTGCGGCCGGTATCATGTTGCTGGTTCTCCGGCCCTTCCGCGTTGGAGAGTACATCGATGCTGGCGGTGTGTCCGGTACCATAGACGCGATAAATCTTTTTACCACTGACATGACCACCTACGACGGCATTTACCGCTCAGTGCCCAACGCTGAGTTGTGGAATCGCAATATCCTCAACTACAGCCGTAATCCGACCCGTCGACTGGATATACCAGTCGGTATCGCCTATGAAGACGATGTTGAGCAGGCCCTCGATCTGCTGTTGTCCCACCTGTCTCAGGATACTCGGGTACTGCCGGACCCCGGACCCCAAGTTCTGGTCACGGGATTGGGTGATTCATCAGTCGATCTCACGCTTCGCTGCTGGACCAATAGAACCGATTTCTGGCCTCTTCGGTTCGAACTGAACAAAAAAGTAAAACTGTGGTTGGATGCTGCTGGTATCAGTATTCCGTTTCCACAGCGAGACGTACACCTCTACCGTACTTCCGAATCAGGTCTAAAGGACTCGGACTGACCGGACGTTGAGCGATTATCGGTCTGTAGTCAGTACAGAGTTTGCTGCCACAAATACCCACGAGTTACGGTGAATCACAGCACAGACATTAACACCTCGCCGGTGACTGCCGCCGATAGGGAACGACGCGATGCTGCGGCGGGTATTCAGACGACTGACAGGTTTACCCGTTTCAGTCAACGCAATGACATGTTCAATCGGGCATTCTGGGATGACGAAATTCGTCGTCCGGAGATGATGGCGTTTTTTGATTCATACCGAAAGGCACCCAGCTCCCGACGTGGTGGTGGGTTCAGTCAGAAAGATTTTGCACTGCGCAATGCGGCTTGGGCGGTTTCAGACGAATTTTCCAGTCGTGGAGAGTCGCAGGGTATCCGGGAAGGTTTCAATGCGCCTTTGCAACCTACTGCGCAGGTGGCATCAGAGCAGGTCAAGGTCGAGAGTCGTGACGCCATGACGGCTGAGATCAAACAGATCGCGAAGCTGTTTGGCGCAGGGATCGTTGGCATAGCCCCGTATGACCCACGCTGGACGTATGCCAACCGGGTGAGTTCGACCACATTCGAAGAAGACGACACCGGTTTACCTGAAGGCCTGACATCAGTCGTGGTATTAGGCCACGAGATGGATAGGGCCTTGGTAGACACCTACCCGTCGGCAGTTGCTGGCGCAGCAACAGGAAATGCCTATTCTGAAGAGACAGCTACGGTGATTCGCTTGTCGCAATACATCCGCAATCTGGGCTGGCAAGCGGTCGGTTCCATGAATGACTCAGCATTGGTGATCCCCTATGCACTTCAGGCTGGCCTCGGTGAGTATGCCCGTAACCAGCTGGTGATCACGCCGGAGTATGGTCCCAGGGTCAGATTCTCAAAAGTACTGACTGACCTGCCGTTGGTACACGACCAACCCCGGCTGCTTGGGGTCCGCCGTTTCTGTGATGTTTGTACGCGCTGTATTGATGCTTGCCCGGTTAAAGCATTGCCCAGCGGACCACCCTTAGACGTACAGCTCAACAGATCAGCAATCCAAGGTGTGATCAAGTGGACCTCAGACGCTGAAAAGTGTTTCGGTTTCTGGGCTGATTTACGCAGTGACTGTGCGATTTGCCTACGGGTTTGTCCTTGGAACAGGGATTTTGGATACTGGTGGAATCGAGTTTGGCGGTGGTTCGCCAGGACGCCGGCCAGGGGATGGCTGATTAAACTGGAAAACCTTAGCAAGCGGGGAAGGCGTAAACAAAGTACGAACTGGTGGAAGAGAATCAGGTCGGTTACCCGTCGTTAGATATTCTGATCACGATCTCAAACACCCGCAGTGTCTATAAATGCTTGTTGCCAGCCGTTACTTTGTGCGTGGTCGGCTGAGAAAACGATGGACAAAAATCCATGTGCGATTCCGAATTAACCCGCCAGCGATTCTGGTTAGGTAGTGCCGCTGCCTTGATGTCGGCCGTTTCTTTCTCGTCCAATGTCACACTGTCGAAGCTGGCTTATGACTTTGGTGCGAACCTACATGCTCTCAATCTAATCCGGGCGTCTGTTTTTCTAGGGTGTCTGATAGTGGCGGTATGGCTGTCTGGTTCTCAAGTTTCTATAAAGCGAGCCGAGATTTATCGTTGTTTGATACTCGGCGTATTGCTATGTGCCGAGATGTATCTGTTATTGGCCTCAATTCTTTTTATCCCAGTCGCTTTGGCTGTACTCGTTTTCTATGCTTATCCGATAATGATTGCCCTTTGGACCTGGCGCTCGGGGCAAAGTGAATTTTCTTACTTTGGTCTGGGTGTCATGGTGCTGGCCTTCATGGGTCTGATCATTGCCTTGACTGGATCGGATAGTCTGTTGGCAGGCTGGGATGTCAGAATCGGTATTGCACTGGCTCTGGTTGCTGCCATCTGCCTAGCGGCTTTACTGCTGCTTAGCGAACGGGTACTGGAAAGATTGCCGGCAAAGATCATGATGCTTTATATGTTGTTGAGTGCAACGGCTGTCGTGGCCTTTGTCTCCCTGTTTATCGTTGAGCTAACATGGCCGGCGTCCCCCTTGGGGTGGCTAGCGTTGTGCGGCAGCGCCGTCTTATACGTTACAGCCACGCTGTTGTTATTCAAGGCAGTTGACTTGGTTGGTTCCCTGCAGACAGCAATCATTGATAACACCTCTCCCATATGGGCTATGATTCTAGGGGTCATTGTGCTGGGGCAGTGGCTGACTGCACAACAGGTGATGGGTGCGAGTGTCACGGTTGTCGCGGTGATGTTACTGCAGTGGATAGCGCGGCCAAAAACCTCAGTAGGCGCAGCGGACTGATTCTGGGGCCTTCTATCGAGACCGCTAGCAGACCCGGTGTCTCGAAACTGGACTCGATTGGATTCTCAACAAATTAGTAGCCATTGGCAGCAAATGTTTTCGCAACCCCAGGTCGCTTGAGCATCTCGGCATAGTTACGTTCGACATTAATATACCGCTGGTTTTTCGGTATGTTTGCGACCGTAGACGAGGACAGTATTCGGACCTGGATTGCTGGGTCCCATCCACCAAGCATATTGAGATAAATATCGGCTGTGCTGAGCCCGCTGCTGAGAAAGAAAGGTCCTTCTGTCAGGCCCAGTGACTGTTCAACAAAGGCCATAATCGTGTCCAGTTTTGATGATGCACGGGATATAACGGCAGCGGATCCCTCGGGGTCATCAGTGTAGAGTGAGCTGTACATTTTTAGCAGTAGGGCTTCCTGCAGAGTGTTGGTGAGGTAAACCATCCATTGCAGATAGCGGGACCGATCGGGATGATCTAATGGAGGACTAAGCTGTGTTTGAGAATGCTTGTCAGCCAAATAGATAGAAATAGCAGCGGATTCGATCATGACCTGGTCATCGAATACCAGCGTTGGAATTCGGCCATGTGGATTGAGCTTCAGGTATTCCGGATCACGTTCGGTGTCTTCTGAAATATCCACTTCGATGAGTTCGTAGGGGGCGCCGGCTTCCTCTAGTACGCACTGAGGAGTGAGACTGGCCGCACCTAGTGAACCGTATAGCGTATACATGGGCTGTTTTTCTTGAGTCACGTCGGTATTATTCCAGATAAAGGTGATTGGACAGTGAGTCTAGCGCTCGCTGTACAGCACAGCCAGCCAGGTCTGAATTCGATCGAGTGGTTTTAGGTATCCCAGTTAGAGCCTGTTCGAATCTGATTCATCTGATCGTGATCAATCGCGATTCAATAGTGGCGCCAGAACCGGCCAAAGGTTATCGAGAATCATAGGTTGTGCAAGAGATGATGGGTGCAGGCGGTCATCCAGCATCAGTTCAGGCTGGTCGTAGATGCCGTCGAGAATAAAAGGCAGAAAATGCAACGCGTAACGTTTGGCCAATTCTGTATAAACCTCACGGAACTTACGGGTGTAGTGTGGACCGTAGTTGGAAGGAAGTAGGACACCCACCAGCACGACGTCGGTACCCTGCGCCAGGGAATGTCTGATGATGTAATCGAGATCATCACGAATCGCGACGATCGGTGCTCCTCTCAAACCATCGTTGGCACCCAGTTCAAGAATCAATATCTTGGGTTGCCACTCTGTGAGTAGTTCCGGCAGTCGATTTCGGCCGCCTGCTGCTGTTTCCCCACTGATACTGGCATTGATTACGTCGTACACACGGCTCTTTTGCGATAATCGTGATCTCAACAGTTCAGGCCAGCTATCGCTGAGCGCAATTCCATAGCCGGCACTGAGGCTGTCACCGAGAATAACAATGTTTTCCGCGTTGACCTTTACGGGCAACAATAAAGCGAACAGCACCAGGAATAGACGAAACATGGAACCGATTGTCACTGCGGACGACGTGTCCCGGCAAGTGAAAACGCCGGATGGAGAATTGAGCATACTCGATGGAATTACCCTGACGGTCATGCCGGGTGATGCGGTCGCCATCACCGGGCCATCGGGTTCGGGCAAATCCACATTGCTGGCACTACTGGCAGGTCTGGAAGATCCGACCAGGGGTTCGGTTCATCTCCTCGGTAAAGAACTCGGCATATTGAACCAGGATGAGAAAGCAGCACTTCGGGCAGGCAATGTCGGATTCGTTTTTCAGACCTTTCATCTGCTGGCAGGCTTGAGTGCGATTGAAAACGTAGAGATCGCATTGGAACTTGCCGGTTACGACAATACTCGACCTGCCGCGGCAGATCTGCTCGATCGCGTGGGGCTGACTGAACGGGTAAACCATTACCCATCGCAACTATCCGGTGGCGAACAGCAGCGGGTTGCGCTGGCCAGGGCTTTTGCAGTAAATCCGAAGGTGTTGTTTGCTGATGAGCCCACCGGCAATCTTGATGCGGCAAGCAGTGGTCTTATTGCGGATTTGTTTTTTGATCTTCGCCAACAGTTTGGAAGTGCCCTACTACTGGTGACTCACGATGCTTCGCTGGCGGACCGTTGCGATCGAATTTTGACACTCGGCATCGGCGGGCGACTGCAGTCTTGATTACCGTCGGGGATGGTGTGCGGATTTTTCGACGGGACTGGCAGGAAGCTGGACTTCCGGTAATCGCGTTGGCGCTGGTGGTTGCGGTGTTGGCCGTGACATCGGTTGGCATATTTAATGAGCGCGTGTGGGAGGCTATGCAAAGTCGGGCCGCGCAGAGTCTCGGTGGCGATCTGGTGCTGCAGGCCCATGATCCTATCGCTCCCAGAGTAGTGGATCAGGCGAAGGCTTTAGGGCTTGAGCTGAGTCAGCAGGTCGAGTTTCCCAGCATGATGCTGACCGCGGCGGGATCACCACGCTTGGTATCAGTGAAGGCGGTGGATGAGAAATATCCCCTTCGGGGAACTGCCCAGGTAGCCGAGCGGCCCTATGGTCAAGGTTCTGCGGCCCACAAGATTCCAGACACTGGAGAAAGCTGGGCACATTCACGCTTGTTTGCAGAAGCCCGGTTTGATACCGGTGACATCGTTCAGCTCGGCGAGAAATCTTTTAGGGTCTCGCATGCGCTAATCACTGAACCCGATGACTTCGGTTCATTTTTCCGGATGGCTGCGCCGCGAATCATGATTAGACTGTCAGATCTCAGCGCGACGGGACTCATCACATCATCAAGTCGGGCGCATTACCGTATTCAGCTGGCGGGTACTCGGGACGCACTGAACACATTCTCGAAATGGCTAAACCGACAGGATTTCCCAGGCCTTGAACGGCGGAGTGTGCAGGATGCTCAGCCCAGTGTCCGTACCGCACTCGAGCGGGCCTCGAGTTTCCTTGGGCTGGCCAGCTTGTCGGTGGTAATTGTTGCTGGAGCCGGTATATTCATCGCGGCGCGTTTTTATGCCCGCAGGCAATCGAGAACTGCGGCCGTCATGCGCTGCTTGGGTGCGAGTCAAAGACGGATCCTTAGGATTTTCATCTTCCGGTTGGTACGGGTTGCACTAACTGCCTCCTGCGTTGGTGGTTTGCTGGGTTATGCGGGACAGTCATTTCTATCGGCTCTCGCCGAAGCAAAACTCGGCTTTTCACTCGGTCCCCCGTCTCTTTGGCCATTGCTGACGGGGATATTAATTGGGCTGATTACGGCGCTGGGTTTCGGACTCGCGCCCCTGCTCAAGCTGCCCACTGTCTCAGTATTAGGGATCCTGCGGGGAGAAGAAGGTGTGGCTCCGCCTTCGATGTGGTTGACGATTGGACTGGCGGTGTTCACCAGCGGTGGACTGATCTTCTGGCAAGCCGATGAGGCTGTGCTCACCTTATGGGTCATGGGATTGACAGCTTGTTTGGTGGTCGGGCTTGCATGTGGGGGATGGGTGATCCTCTGGTTGGTTACGCATATTCGGGTTTCACGTCCGACCACTCGATATGTCATGTCTACTGTGGGGAGTCGACGCGGTATGGGTGTGATACAAGTAATTGCTTTTGGCCTTGGAATAACCGCGTTGTTGATGGTGACAGTTATGCGTACGCAGTTAATGGAGGGCTGGATGAATTCGCTCCCAAGCGACACACCAAATCGGTTTTTGATCAACATCCAGCCCGACCAGCGTACCTCGTTGATGAAATTTTTTGCCGAGGAGAACCTGACCACGCCGGGTCTCTACTCTCTGACCCGGGGTCGTTGGGTTAGACACAACGGCAAGCCAGTGGAGCCCCAGTCGTTTCCGTCGCTTCAAGCTCAGCGTTTTGCCGCCCGCGAGTTCAATCTCTCCCCCTCAGTCGACCTTCCAGATACCAACCGCATCGTCAGCGGAACATGGTGGACAGCGGACCAGGACGATGAGCACCTGTTATCGCTGGAAAGAGAGTTTGCGCAGACCCTCGGCGTTGGTATTGGTGATGAGATGACCTTCCGTGTTGCCGGGGTCGATCTGACCGGCCGGGTGAGCAACCTGCGAGAGGTTGCCTGGGACAGTTTCGAGGTTAATTTTTTTGTCATTACCACACCTGCTTTGTTGGTAGATCGGCCTGGGACGCTCATTACCAGTTTTTTCCTGCCAGCCGAGAACACCGATACTACGATCCGGCTGATCCAACAGTTTCCATCTGTTACCTTGTTTGATATCGATTCTCTGATGCAGCAGGTTCGGCAGATCATTCAGCAGGTCAGTGTGGCGGTACAGTACGTTTTCATATTCACGCTGTTGGCTGGTATCGCAGTGCTGACTGCGGCAGTACAAGCGAGCGCAACAGAGCGAAGCCGGGATGCTGCGGTACTTCGAGCACTCGGGGCGAGCGCTCGGCGCTTGTGGCTGACCCAGTTCTTCGAATTTGCGCTGCTGGGGGCTGTTGCTGGGTTGCTGGCGGCGACGAGTGCTGTTGCCACCGCTTTGATCCTGGCAACAGAAGTTTTCGGGTTTACGTTGTCCCCAGGCTGGTGGGTATGGGCCCTGGGGTGTATCGGTGGAGCACTGGGGATCGGTGTGGCTGGTACGGTAGCACTCCGACCAGTGGTGTCTAGGGCACCCTTGAAGAGTCTGATTTCAGATTGAGAACGGAGGCAAACACACCGTGTTGACGTCAGCTGAAAAGCAGCAAAGACAAGCTATGGATGCCTATTACGAGTATGCGCAGCATCCCGCGATGCTGAAGATTGAGCGCCAGGTCTGCGGCTGTGACTACGGTGCCAGCAGCTGGACGACAAGGGCAGAAGCGGATCGCATGGCTGTCCTACTCGAACTTAGGTCGGGGTCCAGACTGCTCGATATAGGTTCGGGCTCCGGCTGGCCGGGTCTTTATCTGTCCCGAACATCAGGTTGTGATTTGACTCTGGTTGATCTCCCGATTTTCGGCTTGAAGATTGCTCAAACGAGGTGGATGAAAGAAACCAATAATGCGTCTGTCTGGCTGGCGCTAGCCGATGCTGCAGCACTGCCTTTTGCCCACAATAGTTTCGATGCGGTATGCCACACAGATCTGTTGTGTTGCCTAATGCGTAAAAAGTCGGTGTTGCGGGCTTGTCAGAACATACTGCGTCCAGGTAGATCGATGGTGTTCAGTGTGATTTCGGTTCCCTCGGGTTTGTCGGAATCCGATCAGCGCCGTGCGCTGGATGCTGGCCCGGAATTTGTGGCATCAAAGAGCAGCTATCGATCGCTGCTCACGCAAACAGGGTGGACGGTAGAGGAACAACAGGACGTGACAGAACCGTTTGTACAGTTGACGGTAGATCGACTCGATGCCGAACGCGCCAACCACCATGAACTGGTGTTGTCGACCGGTCCTGAGGCTGTGGAAAGGCGGATTGAGAACCTCGAAAGACGGCGAGATGCCTTGGCTGACGGCTTACTCAAGCGTGATCTTTTTGTTGTGAAGTCAGCCAAATGACGAGCATCAAGATGCCGCCTGTTAAAGCGCTTTTTGTGCTGGCGGTGGCTTTCTTGCTGTTGCTTTTCAATGGGGGTTCAAGGTTTACGATTGGTCTAACGCTCAAGCCGATGGCTGATGATCTGGTATGGAGTCGCACCACGCTGTCGCTAACGGTAACCGTATTTATGGTGGTGTCTGCTGTCGTGCTACCCGTTATTGGTCGCCTGGTGGATCGTTACAATCCCAAGGTGATACTGGCACTCGCATTGCTGGTTTCCAGCACCAGTATTGCACTGATGGGTCTAATTCAGACTCCGTTTCAGGCGATATTGCTCTACGGCGTAATATTTGCGTTATCGAATGCGGGAACTTCCGTGGCTCCCATCGGTGTTCTGATCAGTCGCTGGTTTCCCAATCGACTCGGTCTTGCAAACAGTATCGCGATATCGGGTATGGGTGTGGGCCAGTTGGTCATTATTTTGTTGTTAACGGCGCAGCTTGACGTGATTGGCTGGCGTGGCGCGTTTATTCTCCTGGCGGGGCTTGGGCTCGTTCTCATTGTACCGCTGATGTTTCTCGGTGTACCCACGACTGCGCATCAACAGACCGATCAGAGCACCAGCGGTGGGGTGGCTAACTCGAGGGGCGGTGTATCAACGGCGGTTTGCACTCCGGTTTTTTGGATCCTGATCGTGATCTACGCCATCTGTGGTGGGCAGGATTTTTTCGTAGCCACCCATGTGGTTGCTTTTGCCAGTGACCAGGGGCTGACGTCGACAATGGCCGGCAATCTTTTTGCGCTGATGGGACTTTTCGGATTGTTTGGTGTGCTCGCAACCGGGTTTCTGACCGATCGCTATGGTCCCGTGCTGCCAACACTGGTTTGTTTCGCAGTGCGCATCGTGGTGTTTACTCTGGTAATGCTGCTGCCAACGCCGACGACTATCATTTTGTTCGCATTGTGCTATGGCATCACTTTCTGGATTACAGCACCACTGACAGTTGTATTTGTCCAACAATACTTTGGTCGGGCGGACTTGGGCTTATTCAGTGGCATCATTATCATGACCCATCAGGCAGCCGGGGGTGCCGGGGCGTACTTGGGTGGTGCTGTCTACGATGCTTTTGGTGACTACCATCATGTGTTTGTTTGGATGGTTGTCCTGTCGGTGGTGGCCTTCTGGTTCACGTGGCAACTCCGTAGGAGACAGACCATAGAAGCGCTCTAAACAGCCTTAAGGGCAACATTGCTGGTCTGTTGCTTTCCCCAAGCCGCCAAGTACCCGTATGATTGCCGCAGCAGTTCGTTTAATGGAGCGTATGCGATGCCCAAATCAATGATTGTGAGCCTGCAGCCGGACGCCGTAGAAGCTGGTGCAAATATTCTTCGCGCGGGTGGTAATGCAGTAGACGCAGCGCTCGCCTGTGCTTTTGTACAAACGGTTGTTGATCCGATGATGTGCGGTATTGCAGGATTCGGCAGCATGCATCTCTACCTGCCGGAAGCGGGTGTTCACGAATGTATTGACTTCCATGGCCGGGTCCCTGCCGGTGCTACAGCGGAGATGTGGCAGGACCGTGTACTGGGGGAGACTGAGGATGGATTTGGTTTTGTACTTGAAGGCGCATTGAACGATATCGGCTATCAGTCGATTACTACCCCGGGCACACTGAAGGCTTTCTGGGAAGCACACCAGAGATACGGCACAACTTCCTGGGCGGAACTGCTCCAGCCCGCTATTGAGACAGCTTCCAACGGCTATATGGTCACACCGGGCGTCTACAGTTACTGGACAGGTGCTGGGCTACCGGGTCGGGTCAGCGTTGAGGACAGGTTAGGCTATTCTCCCGATGGGCGGGAGATTTATTTTGATCAACGACAGGTCAAGCCGGTTGGCAGCATTGTTCGCAATCCAGGCATGGCCGAGACTTACGGTCGAATTGCCGCTGCTGGTGCTGAGATCTTTTATAGCGGTGACATTGCGCGGCAAATCGATGCAGACATGCGGTGTAACGATGCGCTGTTGAGTGCAGATGATCTCGCCGAATACACGACGGAAAGACAAGAACCGTTGTGGGGTACGTATCGGGGCTTGAGGGTGGCGACCAATCACCCGCCCGGGGGTGGCATCATGATTATTGAGATGCTCAACATTCTTGAGCACTTTGATCTGAAGGCAATGGGACACAACTCCGCTGAATATATCCGTACGGTCGCCGAAACCATGAAGATAGCCACCGCGGATAAAGACAGCCACGTCGGAGATCCTCGTTTTGTCGATGTGCCTGTCGAGCGGCTTACCAGTCAGTCTTATGCGAGTGAGCACGCCAGTGCTATCTCACAGGGAAAGAAAGCGCATGTTGAACGACTGCAACTGTCGGAGTCTCCAGGTACGACACACCTGTGTACGGTCGATCATTCCGGGAATATTGTTTCAATGACTCATTCACTGGGTATGATGTCTGGTGTGATTACACCCGGAATGGGGTTTATGTATAACGGTTGTATGGGTGTATTTGATCCGAGACCCGGCAGGGCGGGTTCTATTGCACCGGGCAAGTCGAGGTTCAGTTCAATCTGCCCGACGATTGTTTTTGATGGCGAACAGCCGCTACTGGCGTTGGGGGCACCTGGCGGGACTCAGATTGCCATGGGTGTGCTACAGGTCATCCTCAATGTGGTTGATTTTGGCATGACCCCTCAACAGGCCGTTCTCGCTCCACGGTTCTCGGCAACCAGCGATGCGATTACGGTTACCGCTCGTATTCCGCGCTACAGTTATGCAGATCTCGAGACTGATGGATATCGCTTTGTCAGGAGTGCGGCCAGTTACGATATTGCATCAGTGCATGCCATTGGCTTTACGGCAGGGGGTGAACCAGCGGGGGGGGCGGACATCGTTTACGGCGCTGGCATGGCGCTTGCAGTTTGATGACTAAAATCGAGTTACTTATTTAGGTTTGATTGCCGCAGCAGGTTGCGCTGGATTTTTCCACTCACTGTCTTTGGCAGTTCGTCGATAAACTCTATCGCCCTGGGATATTTGTAAGGTGCCGTTGTCTGTTTGACATGGGCCTGCAGTTCGGCAATCAGTTCAGCATCCACTCGTTGTGAATCAGGTTGTGTAAGAACCACGAAAGCTTTGACGATTTCTCCACGTTCGGGGTCGGGCAGGCCGACGACTGCACTTTCCTGAACCGCAGGATGGGTGATCAAGGCGTTTTCAACCTCCTGTGGGCCGATCCTGTAACCCGCTGAACTGATGATGTCATCAGTTCTACCGACGTAAAAGAGGTAACCGTCTGTGTCCTGTCGCACGTTGTCTCCTGTCTTGAACCAGTCTGACCCATTCAGTGTCACCACTGCCTCGGCGGAACGTTGGGGATCGTTCCAGTAACTCAGCATCATTTGTGGGCTGGGTAGGCGGATCAGCAGTTCACCCTGGTCACCTCGGCCACCTAGGGTACCGTCTGTACGAAGCACGCCGGTCTCTATACCCGGTAAAGGACGGCCCATCGAACCCGGCTTGACCGGCATCCAGGGGTAGTTCAGTACCGTCATCAAAATCTCGGTCTGTCCATAACCATCCAACAAGGGCACGCCGGTCTGCGCAGTCCAGGCCGAGATAATTTCCGGATTAACCGATTCGCCGGCAGAGACTGCGTGCTTCAGGTGAGAAAGATCGATTCCGCTGACGTCTTCTCTGATCAGTTGCCGAAGTTCAGTGGCTGCAGCGCAGAACACGCTAACGTGGTAGCGTTCGATCAACTCAAACCGTCGCCGTGGTTCAAACGGCCCGTCATAGAAAAGGACCGTACTGCCCTGACTCCACGGACCAAACAGGATGCTCGTTCCTGCTTTTGACCATCCGGTATCTGCAGTACACCAGATGATGTCGGATGCCTCCAGAGACAGCCAGTGCACTGCCGAATAACGCCAGGCGTAAAGGCTTCTTGTTGGATGACATACCCCTTTAGGATCACCGGTCGATCCGGAGGTGTAGTACATGATGGCAGGTTCTTCCAGACCGAGATCACAGCATTCGAATCTCTTGTCCTGATCGCTGATCAACTCGTAATCTGACCAACCCGCAACCGTCTTACCGATTGCTAGCGCTGCTTTAAGTGTGGGCAGATAAGTCTGAAACTTGGATGTCTGTGCTGCCGTCGTGATCACGGCAGTAGCGCCCGAATGATCCATACGGTAGGCAATGTCCTTTTCTGTGAGCATGGTGATACAGGGTATGGGTACTGCACCCAGCTTGAGACATGCGGTCAGGCAGATTTGCCACTCAGGTATACGGGGCAGCATGACGATGACGCGATCACCCTGGCTGACATCCTGTTCAATAAGCCAGTTGGCAACCTGATTTGAACTGTCCGCGATCTCCTGAAAGGTGAGTACCCGTTCTGTGTTGCAGTCGTTGCACCAGATCAGGGCAATCTTGTCCTTATTTTGCGCCATGTGATCAACCACATCTCGGCCGAAATTAAATGTCTCGGGCAGCGAGATATGATGGGATCTGCAGACGGATTCGTAATGGTCCATAGAACGCGATTTTATTGGTGAAAGAATCTGCATAACTTATTGTTACACTGGGTCGAGATACTTCGATCAACCTGTAGCCTGTGTGAGTCAGAATATAGCTGAGAACACCAGATTCAGCCTGCGTGCGCATTGCTATGTTCGGAGAAAAGAGCCATGGAATTACCGAACCGACCGTTTCTAACCACTGTTGTTGGTAGCCTGCCCAAGCCTCCTTGGCTGCAGGAGAAACTGCCCCTAAATACCAGTGGTAAACAGGTCCATGGTAAAGGGGCCGCCTGGCTTTTTGAGGGAGAACTACTGAAACAGGCGCAGGACGATGCTGTTCGGGTCGCGATCCATGATCAGATTGAAGCCGATATAGAGGTAATCAGCGATGGTGAACAGCGCCGCACCTCTTATTTGGCGCACATCGTGGCGCGGCTGGGTGGTTTTGACTATGCCACGCCAGCCAAGAAGTGGGTGAGAGACAATCGACGACTGGCCGAGGTCGGCTGCTGTACGGGGGAGGTATCCCGTGATGGACCGATCGTGGTCGACGAGCTTCATTTTGCTATGGCACACAGCAGTCGCCCGCTGAAAGTGACGTTGCCCGGTCCGATGACCGTAGTCGATTCCACGCTTGACCAGTACTATGGAGATGAGCGGGCATTGGCCATGGCGGTAGCCAGGGCGTTGAACGACGAGGCCCGCGATCTGGATGCGCTGGGTCCAGCTGTCATCCAGTTTGATGAGCCGGTGTTCAGCCGCTACCCGGGGAAGGTCGCCGAATGGGGTATAGAAGCTCTGGATCGGTGTATCGAAGGCATTCGGGCTAAAACCTGTGTCCATGTTTGCTACAGCTATCCGATGCCGGGTGTGCCACGGCCGATCGTTGATGCCTATCCGGCCATACTCACAGAGTTGGAACACTCAAAGGTCGACCAGTTGGCGCTCGAGTTTGAAGCATCCGGGCTCGATCCAGGGTTGCTTGCGCTATGCCCCAGTAAAACGGTGTTGTTTGGTTGTATTGACAATGGTGCGCTCGGGTTTGACCGAATTGAACAGCCTGAGCAAGTTGCCGCCCGGTTGCTGATGGCAGCTAAACATCTGCCGGCCGATCAGATCCAGGTGGCACCGGACTGCGGTTTGGTACCGCTTGACATCGATGTTGCACGACAAAAACTCAAAGTGATGGTCGAGGGCGCGAAGTTGGCACGGAGCCGGTTATGAGAATTAATACTAGAGCAGCTTTCTCAATTGGAATGAAAAAGTTTTAGGATCTCTAGAAAACCGCGATCTCGTGCGTCAGTCCGAGTCTTCAGAGTATTCTCATCGGAGTAGTTAAAGAACCCACGCCCACTCTTCGTGCCGTAATGCTTGTTATCTACCAGTGTCCGAATCGTGTTTGGGATCTGCTGGTCCACTGAGATTTCAGCAGCAAGGTTATCAAACACTTTGGCCCAGATATCCAGCCCAGCAAAGTCGCACACCTCCAGTGGGCCGATGGCGGCCAGCCTGAAGCCAAGACTGCCGCGCACCGCGGCATCGATATCTTCAGCAGACGCAACACCTCGATCCAGCAGATCCCATACCTCACGTACCATAGCCATTTGGATACGGTTGATTAGGAAGCCGGGCATTTCGAGGTTCAACCGAACCGGGCGTTTACCCGTGTATTCGATCAGTGCCATTGCAGCGGACACTGTCTGTTCCGAGGTGTTTTTCCCTGGCACGACTTCAATAATTGGCAGCAGATGTGGTGGGTTAAACGGGTGAGTCACCAGGGCGCGGTCCGGATGGACCATATCCCGCGATATCTGTGTCATTGGATAAGTCGAGGTGTTACTGGCGAGTATGGTGTGGCGATCAATGTAGTTTTCCAACCTGGCGAACAGCGCTTGCTTAATAGTTAAATCCTCAGCAGCCGCCTCAGATACAAATCCAACACCGGAAACAGCTTCGGCTTCGCTGTCACAAATCACAAACCTTGACACAACATGTTCAATATCATCCTGTGACGAAAGTCCGACCGCGGCCATCTGGTTTAGATTTGTGCGAACACGGTCAGCAAGACTGGCGCCAGTTGTGGGGTCAGGATCAAAGCATTTGACAGTGCAACCAGCTGCGGCATAAACCTGGGCGACGCTGTGACCAATGGTGCCGAGGCCGATGACCGCAATGTTTTGTATAGGTGGTGTAGTCATCTATATTCTCCCAATTGCTTGAGTCGGAGTAACAAACTGGTATTGCGTGCTACGCAGGCAGTTTGGACAGCTGAAACTCCCAGCGGAGGACTGGACTAGAAATCAACTTGATCGGCACCTTTAAGGCCAAGCATTTCGCGGGCCTCATCAGGTGTTGCAATCTCAAGGGAGAGTCGCTCGAGAATCCTTCGGATAATCGAAACCTGTTCCGCATTCGACGTCGCTAGTCGTCCTTTGCCAGCGTAAAGGCTGTCTTCCAGACCTACCCGCACATTACCGCCCATCACCGCACCCATGGTGACCAACGGCAGTTGGTGTCGACCGCCTGCCAGAAGGCTCCAGATATACTGGTCACCAAATAGCTTGTCAGCTATACGCCGCATGTGGGTCACGTTTTCAGGATCAGCGCCGATTCCGCCAAGAATTCCGAATATTGACTGAACGAAAAGGGGAGGTTTAACCAGGCCACGATCTAGAAAGTGGGCGAGATTGTAGAGGTGACCGATATCGTAGCATTCAAACTCAAATCGAGTGCCGCAGCCTTCACCGAGAACCTCTAGGATGTATTCAATATCCTTGAAAGTGTTTCTAAAGATAAAGTCACGGCTGTTCTCAAGATGCGCCCGTTCCCATTCGTATCGAAATTCGTCGTACCGTGCCAACAAGGGGAACAGGCCGAAGTTCATCGAGCCCATGTTGAGTGAACTCATTTCCGGTTTGATTCGAAGCGGTGCTGCCAGGCGCTCATCCACAGACATCCCATGGCCTCCGCCAGTGGTGATATTGATGACGGCGTCGCAAGCTTCTTTGATTGGTGGTAGGAATTGCATGAAGACATCTGGATCTGGTGTCGGGCGGCCATCTTCAGGATCACGGGCATGCAGGTGAAGAATCGCGGCGCCAGCCTCTGCAGCGGCGATCGACTGTTCGGCGATCTGCTTTGGTGTCAGTGGCAGGTACTCAGACATGGTGGGTGTGTGAATTGAACCCGTACTTGCACAGGTAATGATAACTTTTCGATTGGTAGCCATACGGTTCTCCTTGTGTAGTTGACGTTTATCAGTTGTCGAATGTCGTCAGGTGCGGTCTGGGTCCATTCACTTGGTGCCGGGGGTTTGGATCCGAGTAGCGACGCACGATATTCTGGCCTGATATGTTACGCCGGCTTCGTCTGAAGAGACAGCCCTGAAATATGGGTTCGCAGCCGCCATAATTCTCCCGGCGGTGGGCCGGGTCAGAGCAGCTGGTCAGAATCCGATCTTCAGTGTCGCATTCTGCCCGCAACGGGTTAACATCGACTCAGACCTTTCAGACACATAGCCGGGTCGGTAATTACGTCGAATCTGGTTCTGCTGTTGATAGGTTTTATATCGAATCCGAAAAATACAGAGGGATTTAGCATATGACAAAGGAAGTGATCGGTATCGCAGGTTGTGGTGCAATGGGAGAACCGATGGTCCAGCGTCTACTGGCGGCTGGTTTTGAGGTGTGGGCTCACGATGTGCGGCCGCTCGCTGAATTCGGTGCCATCGCTGAGTATATGTTGGAGGATGCCGCAGAGTTCGCGCGGCGATGTAATGTGGTGATCAGTGTGGTCCGTGACGTGGACCAGACTAGATCATTGCTTTTCAGCGAAGCGCAGGGCATCGTGCGTGGCGCCAAACCGCCTGAAATTCTAGTTGTCAGTTCAACGGTTTCACCGCGGTTTATCCGTCAGCTACTGACAGAGTTGCCGACACAAACCAGTTTGGTTGACGCTGCAATGAGCGGAGCGCCATATCGTGCGAGAGAGGGAACACTTTCTTTTATGCTCGGCGGTCCAGATGCTGTTGTCGACCGCCTGATGCCGATATTGCAGGTGATGGGCAATCGAATATTTCGTTTGGGTGATGTCGCTATGGGTATGACAACCAAGGTGCTTAACAACTACTGTGCGGCGACGTCTATAGCGGCCACACATCGCGTGCTCGGAATGGCGCAGGCGCTGGGTCTGGACCGGCGCAGCTTGCTGGAGGTGATGAAACACAGTTCGGGCTCGAACTGGTTTGCAGATCATATCGACCAGATCGACTGGTCGGACGAAGGGTATTCACTGGACAATACCATCGGTATTGTTGAAAAGGATGTTCTCGCGAGCCTAGATTCAGTGTCTGAAAGCCCAGACATTGACCGGTGGCCTCTGGATGACGGACTACTTGATGCACTTCGGCGACTGGAACCACTGGAACTCGAATCCGTAACACGTTGAGTGGTCATGACAGTTATCAGTCCAGTCCTTCGACAGTATCCACGCTGAAGGGGAATTGGTGACTGAGGTACCCGATTCATTAACCCGCCACGGGTTACGTGAAACCGCCACGCTAGTTGTGATACTCGCGTTTGTGATGAACCTTTTGTCACGCGGAATTGGTGAGACTTTTGCCGTGTTCCTGTTACCCATCGAGTCAGAGATGGGTTGGAGCCGGACCACACTGGCGGGTATTTATGCGATCTACATGGGGGCACATGGTCTCGCTGCTGTGGTGATCGGTTGGTTTGTGGACAGGGTCGGGCCCAGGGTTGTTTATACCATTGGACTTCTGGCCTACGGTCTCGCCTTTTTGTTGGCCCAGTTTGGCACTGAGCCCTGGCATTTCTACCTCACTACTGGCGTGATGGCAGGTATTGCGATGACGGCGATCGGCATGACGACAGCCACAGTCCTGATCACGCGCTGGTATCACGGACCTCGTGCACGTCAGCTCTCACCGGCGATCGGCATTGCCTATTCCGGGATGGGTGCCGGTGTCATTTTGTGGATACCGATCACCAATGCGCTTATTGAGATGCTCGGTTGGCGGGAGACTTATAGGACACTGGGAATTATTTTGTGTGTTCTGGCTGTTATCGTATATGTTTTACCGTGGAGCAAGCTACAGCTCACGCCGTTGCCAATGTCTCGTTTTGGTAGTGTCCTAGGCGGTAGTAAGGACGGACACTTGCGAGCCGCGCTGAAAACTAAGATGTTTTGGTTGTTGTTTGTGATTATGTTTATTACGGCTGTGGCAATGTATTTGGTGGGGCCACAGATGGTGGCTTATCTTGTGTCCGTGGGTTTTGACTCGACCGTGGCGTCGCTGGCGTTCAGCATAAACGGATTTCTGACTGTTTTTGGGATTGCTGGAACTGGATGGTTAGCGCGTTACTTTGGTATGAAGCGCGTCGCCACTATCTCTTATGCAATGAGTATTACTGCCGTCATACTACTGGCGTGCCTGACTGTTTTGCCGGTAATGGCACTACTGGCTCTGGCAATCTTACCGTTGGGCCTGAGTCAAGGTGCGCGAGGCCCTATCGTTTCCGTTCAGGCTTCTCAAGCCTTCTCGGGTCAAGGACTCGGTGCGATATATGGTGCAATCACTATGGGTGTCGGTCTGGGCGGTATGAGCGGCGCCTGGCTTTCCGGTGTGTTCTACGATGTGACCGGAGGTTATGTCCTGAGTTACTCGGTTTCCGTTGTTTGTGCCCTAGCTGGTGTCGGGTTGTTCTGGATGATGCGGGAGGTTCCCGATCGTTAGCTGTGCAAGATCAATTGCGTTCAGGTTATGTATTGAGCAACGTGCTTGGACCTATCGAAGGACATACATCCTTAAAATGATCTTGTCGGGAAAGTGCGATAAAGGCTACAGTGCCGCTTTGCAAAGGGGAAAAGGCAATGAGTATTCGATTTGAAAAAGACAACCGTCTTGCGATCGTCACGATTGATCGTCCCGAGGCGATGAATGCACTTGATATGTCGCACAATACTGAGCTCGATCGTGTTTGGGCTGAGTTTCGTGATGATGACGACCTGTGGGTCGCTATTCTCACAGGCGTGGGTAATAAAGCGTTTTCAGCGGGTGCCGATCTTAAGACCCTGATTCCCGCGCAGGGTGCCGGGGTCATGGACGACTGGAACTTTGGCGGGATCACCCGAAATTTTACGACCTATAAACCCATCATTGCCGCCATCAATGGTGTTGCACTTGCCGGTGGGCTGGAAATGGTGCTGGCCTGTGACCTGCGGATCGCGGCTGATCATGCCCGGCTGGGTCTTGCTGAAGTGAAGTGGGCCATTATTCCTGGTGCCGGGGGAACCCAGCGGTTGCCGCGCGCCATCCCGCTTGCCCGCGCCATGGAGATGATTTTGACGGGTAATCCTATTTCAGCCGATGAGGCCTACCAGCTAGGCTTGGTGAATCGCGTTGTTCCGGGGGATAAGCTGATGGACGAAGCTCGTGCTTTGGCAGATACGCTGCTTGCCCGTGGACCGCTGGCGCTGCGTGCTGCCAAGCGCGCTATCCTCGAGGGTGCCAGCTTGCCATTTAACGAGGCGATGAACCTGGAACTCGAACTATTCAACGCAGTGATGCGTACAGAGGATGCGGTAGAGGGCCCGCGCGCGTTTGCAGAAAAACGCGCACCAAACTATCAAGGAAGATAAGCAGATGCACAGTGACACACAGACTCCGACGTGGATGACCGAAGAACATCAGCTTTATGCTGAATCTGTGAGGCGTTTTCTGGCCAGTGAATATATCCCTCATGTGCCACGTTGGAACGAACAGGGCTATGTCGATCCAGATTTCTGGCGCCTAGCTGGAGACGCTGGGATACTCGGAGCGGCCATTTCTGAAGAATATGGCGGTGCAGGCGCCGGGATTACGTTTGACGCCGTCACGACGTACGAGCAAGCACTTGCGGGAGATTTCAGCTGGGGTTTTGTAATCCATACGATCGTCGTCCAGTACGTGCTTGCCTATGGGACGACAGAACAGAAACAGCGCTGGCTGCCACAACTGGTGTCGGGGGAGCGTATCTCTGCTTTGGCTATGACCGAGCCCGGGCAAGGTTCGGACCTGCAGTCTGTAGAGACGCACGCAGTGCTGGAAGATGGTGTTTTTCGGGTTAACGGCTCGAAAACCTTTATCACCAATGGGCAGACGTCAAACCTGATCTGCCTGGTGGTAAAAACACAACGCGACGCGGGTGCGCGCGGTGTTTCCCTACTGATGATTGAAACAGATCAGGTCGACGGATTTCGTCGCGGCCAGAATCTGGACAAAATTGGTCTTAAGGGTCAGGACACCTCGGAACTATTTTTTGACGATATGCTTGTCCCGGAAGGAAATATTCTGGGCCTTGAGCCTGGTCAGGGGTTTTATCAACTGATGAACCAACTGCCTTGGGAGCGACTTGCGATTGGAATAGGCGCGCTGGGCCACATGGACTTTGCACTTGCGCAGACCCTGGCATACGTAAAAGAAAGAAAAGCATTCGGCAAGTCCATATTCGAATTTCAGAATACTCGTTTTAAACTGGCCGAACAGAAAACGAAACTTGAGGTCACGCGGGCGTTCATCCATCGCTGTATCGAACTTCAGCGGGATGGTGTACTTGATGCAACAACCGCGTCCATGGCGAAATGGTGGAGCAGTCAGATGCAGTGCGAAGTTATTGATGAATGTCTGCAACTCTTTGGGGGCTACGGCTACATGCTCGAATACCCGATAGCACGTGCCTATACTGATGCCCGAGTTCAAAAAATCTATGGAGGCACAAACGAGATTATGAAAGAGCTCATTGCCCGTAGTCTCTAGCTGGCGAAAGGCAGCATTCTAGGTACAGCTAGTTCGTTGTGGTTGTTGTTGCGCCTGTTCTGGATTCACGCGTTTTCCGTAAAAGTCCTGCGGCGATCCATAGGTTTATTATGTTAAACCCAATCGCATTAAGGAAAGAAGTCGTGTACGAACCGGTGAGATCGTAAAGCAAGCCGGCAATCCAACCACCGACCGCCATCCCGGCAATAGTGAACAGAAAGGACGTGCTGATTCGCCAACCTGCTTCACCAGGAGGAAAGAATCTCCGTAGGATGATGGTATAGGAGGGTACGATCCCTCCTTGGGAAAGACCAAAAGCAATTGAAATACCGTACAAAAATATCAAGCTGTTACCAGCAAAAAACGCGATGAGCACGATTAACTGTAGAGCTGATCCCAGCAGCAATGTTTGTAGGCCTCCAATACGATCAGACAGCCAGCCAGAACTGACACGGCTGATTACGCCAAATCCCAACATCAGACCTAGCATCTCTGCCCCTCGAATTGCTGGATGACCAAGGTCCATGACATAGGGCACGATGTGAATTTGTGGCATTGCCATAGCAACGCAACAACCAAACCCAGCAAGACAGATCAGGCTCTGAAGAGTACCGGCTGATATTGATGACTTGGTCAGATTAGAGTTGGCTGAGCCAGCTGTAGGCAGCTGTTCGGTTGTTGGAGGTCTCGGATAAAGCATCAGAGACAGCAGTGCCATGAGAATGAGTGTCAGCAAAGCCAGGTCGATAAAACTTTCACGCCAACCCTGGGCATCAAACATACGTTGCAATATCGGTGGCCATATTGCACCGGCGACATAGCTGCCACTGAATGCGATGCCGACCGCAAGCCCGCGCCGCCGGTTGAACCAATGAGAAATGTCAGCGATAAGCGGGGCCATGCTGAACGATGATCCTAGAAACCCACACAATAAACTGAAAGCCAGGGAGATCTCGAGAATTGAACTGGCATGCGCAGCGAGATAAAAGCCTGCCGGGAGGGCAAGACTTCCGATCAAGGCAGGAATCATGATACCCATACGATCAGCCAGCCGGCCCATGACGACACCACCCAACGCAAATCCAATCATAAAAGTGCCGTAGATCAACGAACTGTTGCCACGACCAGTGTTAAATTCATTAGCAATTGGTTCTAGAACAATCGCACCCGCCCACATAGCGGAACAACCGAGCGTCATCAACGCCACAGCGGTTGTCAGCCGAATCAGCGGATAGACCCTACGGATTTGAATAGTCATGGTGTTTCACTAAACATAAGGGCCGGATTCTACCTGTCTACACGTGTCGGAAGACATTGTTTATGAGCAAGGGCTGGCGTATCGACGTGGTGGTGCCTATGATTAAAACTATGACTTCATGTTTAGGAACATTTCTGATAGAACCGGTTGTGTATCCAGCCATTACAACTGCGGTTGACCAAAAATGAGTATTTCGATTGTTCCAATCGGTAAATGTTTTGCAGGCGAGGTGTCTGGAGTGGATCTCCGTCGACCTTTGAGCGCGAAGACCGTCGCTGCGATCGATTCTGGTATGGGCGAGTACGCAGTCTTGGTATTTCGGGGTCAGGATATCAATGACGAAGAGCAGCTTGCGTTCAGTCGAGCACTCGGGCCGATTGAATCTTCAATTGGTGGCAATATCACGCGACTCGATCAGCGCCGGCTCGGTACCGATATTGCGGATGTCTCCAATCTGGATCAAAACCAGAATATCTATGCCAGGGACGACCGACGGAGATTATTTAATCTAGGTAACCGTTTATGGCATTCAGACAGTTCGTTTCGTGCCATTCCGGCGAAGTATTCACTACTGTCCGCCCGCTCTATTCCGGCCGATGGTCCAAATACCGAATATGCAGACATGCGAGCGGCCTATGACACTCTGGATGACAAGATAAAGGCGGAAGTTGAGGGGTTGATCTGTGAACACTCGCTGATGTATTCCCGGGGCCAGCTTGGGTTTACCGACTTCACAGAAGAAGAACAACAAACCTTCGCGCCCGTTCGCCAGGTGTTGGTAAGAACTCATCCTGTGACGATGCGTAAATCGCTCTTTCTGGCGTCACATGCCGGAACCATCGTGGGTTGGCCGATGGCTGAAGCCCGTATCTTTCTGCGCGATCTGATCGAATGGGCGACCCAGCCGCAGTTTGTCTATGTACACGACTGGCGATTACACGACCTCGTCATATGGGACAATCGTCAGACCATGCATCGGGTTCGGCGTTTCAATGAAACCGAGGATGTTAGAGACGTACGCCGGACCACTGTCTCCAGTGATGGACCGACCACAACACAGGTTACCAATTAATGAATAACAATCATCCACCACTATTGGGTTATGCCGATCAGTTGTCTGCCAGGCCGGGTGAGACCGTCGAAGTTAAGGTGAGCAGTTATCTGGAAGGCGAATACACAGCGCGTCTGGTGCGTACCATATGCGCTGACCCCAACCCTGAAGGAATCGGGCTCGTGGAGGAAGCTATCGACGGCAGTTTTGCGGGCTCCTATGCAGCACGTGTACAGCCATTTACGCCAGGATCTTGTGTGAAAGTGCCGTTAACAGCAGATAGTCAGCTGCCGGACATATTTACGTTAACCGCGATGATCTGGCCAACCCAACCAGGGGAAGGTGCCCAGACTGTGTTTTCAGTGGGTGCAGTGAGTTCTGGGTGTGCATTGTTTTTGGGACTGGACGGTGCTGGCAGGCCGAGGATCGCGGTCAGGATGACCGATCACAGCTGGAGTGAGTGTGTTCTGAATAGTCCGATTGCTGATCGTTACTGGGCGCGTCTTTCGGCAAGTGTCAATGTTGCGGAAGGCTCGTTGAGCCTGCGCTGTAGCGGTAATGAGTCCGATGAGGCTTCGCACGCAGAATTTAGCGGATCGGCGGTCCTAAAGATGGAAACGATGGATTGCCTGATGATTGCAGCCAATGAAACGACTGAGCGACAGATGCACTTTAACGGCAAGATAGACAATCCGACTGTTTATGAAGGATGTCCGGATCTGGACACACTCGACGAGAAAATCGATAAGGCACCGGTATATGCATGCTGGGATTTTTCGCGCGACATTTCCAGTTGCCGTGTTGTTGATTCAGGTCCCAACCAGTTAACGGGCACGCTAATCAATTTTCCCGCTCGTGCAATGACTGGGGCTAATTGGGATGGTACCGAGATGTGTTGGCGACACTTGCCTCACCAGTATGGGGCGATCCACTTCCACGAAGATGATATCTACGACTTTGAATGGGAAACAGATTTTTCGTTTAGGTTGCCCGATGACCTTCAATCTGGGGTTTACGGTATTCGGCTTGAGCAGGGAGATCAACATGACACGATTCCGCTGTTTGTCTGCCCGCCGCGTGGTCAACGGACTGCCCGTTTATGCGTCCTGGTGTCGACTTTCACCTACACAGTCTATGGTAACCATGCTCGGCCTGACTACGAACCTTCTTGGCTCGACAGGAATGAGGCGTGGAATGCCTACCCATGGAATCCGGCTGAGTATCCACACTACGGGCGTTCCACCTACAATTTTCACTCTGATCGAAGTGGTATTTGTCACGCCAGTCATCGCCGACCATTGTTCAATCTGAGACCTGGTTATCTGACATTTGGTGCGAACGCGTGTTCTGGACTGCGTCATTTTCAGGCTGATAGTCACCTAACGGCGTGGCTGGAAAATCAAGGCTATTCCTTCGATGTGATTACCGATAAGGAATTGCATGATGAAGGCGTGGCTGTGCTGAGTGGTTATGCTGGGGTGACAACAGGATCTCATCCCGAATACCACACTGAGCGGACACTCGATGCACTACAGCAGTACCGCGATCAGGGCGGTCACCTCGCCTATCTGGGGGGGAATGGTTTTTATTGGCGTGTGGCGATTCATCCGGAAAACAGTTCGCTAATCGAAATCCGAAGAGCCGAAGGTGGGATACGAGCTTGGGCGGCGGAACCAGGCGAGTACTACAACGCTTTTGACGGCCAGTATGGTGGATTGTGGCGTCGAAACGGTCGGCCTCCGCAACATCTCGCCGGCGTAGGATTCTCGTCTCAGGGTCGATTTTTCGGTTCCTACTATCGTCGCACGCCCGAGAGTTACGATGAGCGCTTCGTCTGGATGTTCGAAGGTATAACCGATGAACTGATTGGTGATTTTGGCTTCAGCGGTGGTGGTGCGGCCGGTTTTGAGCTCGACCGTTATGATCGCTACCTGGGTTCTCCGCAAAATGCTGTAGTGATTGCCTCGTCAGAAAATCACAATGACACGTTTGTCCTGGTTCCTGAAGAACAACTCACGCATATCACCAACTGGCCGGGAGTGCCAAATGAGGAACTGATTCGCGCTGACATGGTGTATTTTGATACACCTTCGGGTGGTGCGGTATTCTCGACCGGTTCAATCACTTTCTGCGGTAGCCTGCCTCACAATGATTTTGACAACAATGTGTCAAGACTGATGAGAAATATTTTTGACCATTTTTTGGACAGTTGACTCGACCAGTCACAAGGCCAGCAGGATCACGTCGGGTCGCGTTTTGCTCGTTTTGCGAGCAGTGTTTGTGACAGCGAAGGGCCACGCCCAGGGCGACTCCATGGACAGACTTCTATACAGATACCACAGCCGAATGTTTTAACGAAGTACATCACACAGCGATCAAAGTCCACGTACCATTTTTTTTTGCCACGAACCCATTGTTGCCGATTACTGATGGCGTCTGCAGGACAATCGATCGTGCAACGCTGACAGCCCAGGCACAGGTCATCAACTCCGATGTCGACCGTTGAGTCCATCGCTAGAGGGATGTCTGTCAGCACACTCGCCAGCCTGAAATTGGAACCAAACTCGGTGCCAATGACCGAGCCATGTTTGCCCAGTTGACCGATACCGGCGTTGATGGCAAGGGGGATGTGTAGCAGGTCGGCGCTCTCCCCGTAGGCGCGCGCACGCCAGCCAAGGCTTCGGATATGGGCGGCCAGAGTCATCACGATCCGGGAGACATCCCGGTAAGTGTCTACGGTCTCAGTCGCCGCTTTAACTGTGGTGACAGCCCGCATGGTTTCGTAGTCCTGGGGCAGCGCAATCACGATAGCGCTCTGGTAATCCGCTGTCTGCCCTTCGTACAACGCATCTTCGGTCATCGGTGTGATGCCAACAGCACCGGCGCCGGCGTGTCGTGCGATTGACTTGAGTTGCTTAGACATCTTTGCGGAATCTGGAACTGGTGTGCGTTTCCGGGCAAGTGGGCCGTCAGCTTTGCGCAGTTCCCAGCGGTTCAGAGCGTTTCGAATGTAAATTTGCAAAGGCATTGTCAGCCCAAAGAACGTTTCTAGAGCAGACCACTCCAGTTTCCGTGCCCCAGAGCCATGAAACACCTGGCGCGCACGGCGTTGCGACATTTCACCCAAACCGTTGATCGTATTGCCCGAAACAGGCGCTTTTCGATAATTGAAATGGTAGTCCGGTGTCGGGAATCGATTAGTCATCTTTGCCAGAATCGATTAGATCATCCAGGTACAGCACACGCTTTTCACGCAATGCGTGGCGGCCCGCTTTGCGTAGACGACGACCCTGGGTAAACCAGGCCAAGATTACTTTGGCGATCCACACCACGAGCGATAAGTTCCGTTGAATGCGCGGCCAGATTGCCCGCTCCGTACAGTAGAAACGAGTTTCAAATGAGCTCATCTAGGGGGTATTCATATTCGCGGACTTTGAAATTGTAAGTAATCAAAAGTGGATGGTGTGTCTGCACATCAGGCAGCCGAAATCTGTCGCCCTGTTACCGTTAGACGATACATCAATCGGGTGTAGCTTTCATCATCGAAGGGTGTGGGCGCATGCAGTGTACAGCGGTTGTCCCACAATACGAGGTCTCCGGGTCGCCACTGTTGAAAATAGGTATAGCGCTCCTGAATGGCATGTGCTTGCAACTCTTCAAGTAGAGCCTCCCCTTCTGTGGCAGTCATGCCTTCAATACTTTCAATATGGCATAACGGCAGATATAAAGATTTCCGCTGGGTGATCGGGTGACAGGCCACGAGTGGCCTTCTTACGGGAGGATGTTCCTGCTTCATCGCATGACTCAGTGGCGGGCGATGGGGATTTCGTCGGCGCAATAGTTTGTTGAGGTGATCATAGGAGTGAATGGTAACCAAGCCATCAATCCTGGATTTCATCGTTTCGCTCAAGCCTTCGTAGGCAGCAGCCATCCCAGCAAAGCCTGTCTCGCCACCTGACGGAGGCGCCTGTACGCAATACAGGCATGATCCCATAGGTTGTGGATGACGAAAAGAATCGTCGCAGTGCCACAGTAGGGGCGATGGATCGGCACGGATAAAAAGTGCATTGTGTTGTCCATTTTCCATCGTGTTGCCGATACGAAGAATTTCAGGATAATCCGGTAACAGATAGCGTGGGTCGTATTTTTCGTTGTTTTCAAGTTCACCAAACAATGCGGTGAATTGGCACAGGTCGTTGGGGTTTTCAAGCGCTTGATCACGCAAAACCAGTAGCCCGCCATGATCGAGAAAGGCCTGAGTGAGCACCTGACTGGACTGGTTATCAAGTCGAGACATATCGAAACCGCTGATTTCGATGCCGAAACCAGCTGGTGTCAGTGTTCGAGTATCGATTCGTATTTCCACAGTTTTTACTGTTAGGCTCTTTACCGACTCGTCTGCATTGAGAGGGCCGAAAATCCGGCACCATCCGAGTATGGTACGACGGTATATATTAACAATACTGCCCGTCAGTGTTTATCTATAGGAGTCATCATGTCTGGTGAACAAAGAGTTCCTGCGTCGGCAAGACATATTGACCTACTGGTCAGCGGGGACGTGCTTTACACGCTGAACAAAGACGACCCTATCGTTGTCAATGGAGAGGTTGCTGTTAAAGGCAACACGATTGTCTACAGTGGTCCCGCTAAGGACAGCGGGTTCTGGCAGCCAAAGAAAACGTTGCCAGGCCGAGGAAAAGCTGTGATGCCTGGGTTCGTTAACTGCCATACACACGCCGGTTCGGCGGTATTTCGGAGTCAAAGCGACGATGGCCCCGGCGGTCAAGCGCTGTACTCGGTCGCATTCAGGAGCGAAAAGAACATTTCTGTGGAACACTGGTGGGATCTGGCGCTATTGGGTGTCGCGGATATGATCCGGTCCGGGGTTACGACCATCAACGATATCTGGTATGAGCCCGAAGGCCTTGCCCAGGCGGCTGAGATGGCGGGATTACGTGCGCAGATAGCACTGAAAGTTTTTGATGTGAAGTTGGAGAAACTTTACGAAAACCACTATGAGCGAGCGGCGACCGAAGGTGAAAACCGGTTGCGCCGGGCTGTTGACTTCGTCGAGAGAAGTACCGCCTCCGGGACGGGTCTCGTTACTGGACGGATCGGTCCGCACGCTACCGATACTTGCTCTCCGGGGCTCCATATAGAAGCCCGTGCAGAAGCTGATCGTCTGGGCGTTGGTCTTCACACTCATGTTGCTCAGTCAAGACAGGAAGTTGAATACTGTAGGTCAGCATACGGCAAAGGCCCTGCCGAGTTTCTAGCTGACCTGGGCGTGCTGTCGAATCGCTCTGTACTTGCCCACCTGACTTTTGCTTCAGAGTCCGATCTCGATGTGGTCGCACAAACACAGGCGTGTTATGCCCACTGTCCGACCATTTATCCGCGACGGGGTGTATATCCAGATCTACAGGGAATTCAAGATCGTCAGATTGTTACGGGCATTGCGACTGACTGGATGATGAATGATCCGTTTGAAGCCATGAGAAATGCGATGAATGCGGTCCGGTTGCTGAGCGGACGACATGATGCGCTGACTTCTCTTGATGCAATGAAACTTGCGACCCTAGGCGGAGCTAGAGTGATGGGTATCGAGGACCAGGTCGGCAGTTTGGTAACCGGGAAAAAAGCTGATCTGATACAACTTGATTTACAGCGCCCACACTTGCAGCCGTTTTATGCTGAGTACTCGTCCTTGGCTTATTATGCCCGCGCTTCAGATGTTGTGTGCAGCGTGATAGACGGGCGCACGGTGTTGGAAAATGATTGTATTGTGGGCCTGGATGAACCTTATATTCTAGATCGGATCAGAACTCATCAGCCTGAGTGGCTGGCTGTACTCAAGCGCAATGGTGGCATAGGCGTTATTCCAGGGTGCGGCTGTGACTGATCAGGATTGATGGATGGGGTAGGTTTTGTATAGTATTTAGGGCGTGATCACGCAATAATTTTCTGCTCTCGGCGACAGATTTACGTGTTGGCGATCGCTAGAGGTTACATGAATTGCAATTTCCAAGGAGACGATGCTGTGAGATTTTATGACTGCAAGACTGCGCCATCCCCCAGGCGAGCTAGAATTTTTATTGCTGAAAAAGGGATTCAAGTTGAGACCGTCGAAGTTGATCTTCGTTCAGGTGAGCACCTGAAGGAGGAATTTTCTGCTTTGAATGCATACGGCACGGTACCTGTATTGCAGCTCGAAGATGGAATCTGTCTTAATAGCACAGCCGCTATCTGGCACTATCTTGATGCCGAGTATCCTGATCCGCCTCTGATGGGTATGAGTCCAATTGACCGTGGCCGCGTTGCCGATTTGCAGTGGCATATCGAGATGGGGGGCTTTATGGCCATGGCAGAGTACATGCGGAATTCAGCCCAGGGATTTAAGGGTCGTGCTCTGACTGGCCCGGTTAACTATGATCAAATTCCAGCACTTGCTGATCGGGGAAAACAGCGGATCGAACATTTTCTGGAAGAAGTAGATGATTTGGTCGGCGAAAAACCATTTGTGGCGGGTGACGCGTTTACTGTGGCCGATATTGATTTGCTGGTATTGATCGATTTTGCAGCATGGCGAAAACTGGTACTGCCCGAGGGCGCAATTCACGCCAAGCGATGGTACGACGCTGTGAGCGCTCGACCGAGCGCCGCTCTATAGAACAAAACTGCAAAAGAACGGTGGGTCATCCGTCTATACCTCGAACGCGATTGGCAGGTGTTTTACTGACGCTTGTCGGCGTCATTGTTGTCAGTCCTGACAGCGTTTTGATTCGGTTGATTAACGCCGATATGTGGACAATCCTGATGTGTCGCAGTTTGTTGGGTGCTGTGGGGTTGCTGGTAATTTCAGTGGTTATGGAAAAGCCGATAGGGTTGAAGGGCTTTAGACGGATAGGTATTCCAGGTCTGGCTCTTTCGGTATCTTATGTGGGTTGTACTATGTGCTTTGTGTATGCGGTGACGCACACGACCGTCGCCAATGCGCTGGTAATCATGAGTATCTCGCCAGTACTGGGTGCTTTAATGAGCCGCGTCGTGTTGGGTGAGCCTGTAGGGGTAAGAACCTGGCTGGGTGCGACCGTGATTCTCCTCGGGTTGATCATCATCTTTCGGAACAGTCTCAATAGGGACTCGATCAACGGCGATTTGGCAGCGCTGGGTGCTGCTTTTCTTCTGGCGACCAAGTTCGTTATTGTCCGAGGATCTAAGGAAATCAGCATGGTTCCAGCAGTGGTGATCGGGTGTTTATTGACGGGCCTGATTGCAGCGCCAATGGCTTTGCCGCTTTCGCTCACGCCGCAGGGCTTTTTGTTCGCCCTGCTGCTGGGACTTGTGTTGGTACCACTGGGGACGACTATGACGACGCTCGGTCCCCGCTACCTGCTTGTGCCTGAGTCGGGGCTAATCATGCTGCTCGAAGTGCTGCTCGCACCGCTATGGGCCTGGCTTGTCATCCGTGAGATACCGTCTGACCAGACATTGGTGGGCGGTATAGTAATTCTGCTGGCTCTGATATTTGTGTTTAGCGGTGCTTTCAGTCGGCTCCGGCCACCGGCTGACTGAAGTCGATTAAAACAGGCTGGACAGGTGTACAGCATTCAGTTATTTACAGATTGTTCGAACGTCAAGTTTCCTCTGACCAACCCCGTCGTTTGATGAACGGTTGTATCCTGATTGAGGCCTTGTCCCACACATTAAGCCGATAGAACGGATCACCCTGGTTAAAGTGCTCTGCTTCTTCCTGGTTATTTACAGAAATGATCATAAAACTGCCGATCGGCGTCGACCCATCATCTGCAGTCACTGGTCCTGCAAGGACAATGTTGGTTTGGGTAGCGTTCAGGTACTCCCGGTGGGCGTCATAGTTCTCCAGTCGGATCGATAGTGAATTTTCACGGTCCAGGCAATGAATTGCATAAAGCATAGGTTCTTGAATCCAGTTCTATGTTCTGGCGATAGTTAGGCTGCCACTGTAACATGCGGGCGCTCATACTGGCGGGGTCGATTTGTATAAAACCAGCCATAGCATGGTACCGGGAGGGTTGATGATAGGAGAGGGGTTGTTCTTAGATGTGTTGCTGCTAATCGTGGTGTTTGCTGTCGCTACGATTGCTTTTGTTCGAGCTCTTTTTTATTGGAAACGTGGCAATGGGATGAAGGACCGGATACTGATGCTGGTCCTGTTTGTAGTGTCGGCCTATGCGACCGTGTCATTCTGGTTATTCGTAGCCGACATGATTTCATAAAGTCTGGTTACCTTGGACGGATCATCTGTAGAAAACGGACCGATGGGATTTATCGAGATGATTGGTTGCGATTTAAGAATCAGTGACGGGTCTTTATTGGTGCACTAGGCGTAGTTCACCAGGTCTGCGGCAGGTATCCTATGGCTTTAACAGTGTCGGCATCGTGTATTGTCTAAGTCCTTGTAATCCGAAGCTGTACTCATAATAAGATCCGGGACACTACCTATGCTTTCACCGAAGATGATGGGCATCGTTTCGATGGTGGGCGGCATTGTGATGGTTTCCCTTCAAGATGCAATGGTAAAACTGTTTGCCGGTTCCTATGCGCTGCATGAGGTGATGTTGGTCCGAGCAACTGTTGCACTGTCGTTGACGTTGGTCATACTACAAATGAGTGGGGGACTTCAACAGCTTTACTCGTCGAGTTTCTCCTTGTTGGTGTTGCGTGGTTTGATGCTGGTCGTGGCAAACACTTGTTTTTTCCTGGCTATGGTCAAGATGCCGGTTGCTGAAGTGGTTGCCATATTTTTTATCGCACCAGTGCTGATCACAGCACTGTCGGCTATCTTGCTAAAAGAATCTGTGGGTCTTGCACGATGGTTAAGCGTTGCTATAGGTATGGTCGGTGTAGTGATCATGTTGCGACCCGGCACGGAGGCCATACGCTGGGAAGGGTTGCTCGCGATCGGGGCAGCGTTTGCCTATTGCTGCATGCAGTTACTGACACGGCATATGCATACGACAGCCTCGACCGCGACGATGGTTGCCTATGCACAGATTGCATTACTCATAGCGAGTGCGGTGATGGGAATGCTGACCGGCAGGGGACAGTTCAGCGATGTCGATCATCCAAGCCTGCAGTTTCTTCTTCGGGGCTGGACTCTACCCGCAGAGTCTGATCTGGCTCTCTGGGTGTTGATGGGGTCAGTGAGTGCCGCGGGTACTTATCTGGTCACCCGTGGTTACCGTCTGGCTTCAGCGTCTGTGATTGCGCCATTTGAATATGTCGCGATGCCTTGTGCGGTTGTATGGGGATTAATGTTCTATTCCGAAGCGCCCGACAGAGTTGCTGTCATTGGGATTATGCTGATAATTGGTAGCGGGCTGTACGTGATGCGGCGCGAATCATCATAGCCAACCGTGAAAACACTGTCGTTGTCAGGTCGATTTTGGTTTACGTGCCACGAATCGCCCACCACCAAGTTCACCGGATCGATACAGATCGACAAAAAAGCTGTAGGTGCGATCCCATTTTTGGAAATGGGCCAGGCCAAAACTTGAAACGGTCTGTTCTTTTAAGCTTCGATACATAGCGAGTCGGTCGATCAGTATCTGCGCCCAATCATCACTCAGGTCCTCTACTTCAACCACTTGGCAGCTCTTCTCCTCAAGTAGGTGGCAGTATTGCTCCAATGTGCTTAATTCAGAAAATACCATCTCATTTTCCAAGCGACTGCGAATCTCGTTGGTCATACTGTTACGTGCAAGGATGTCGGTATAGACAATGCGACCGCCAGGTTTTAGAAGACGGACACATTCAGCGATGAGTGTCTTTTTGTCGGGAATGTGGCAGAAGGCTTCCTGCGAAACGATAACGTCAAATGTTTCATCAGCTAATCCTGTTTGCAGAGCATTAGCATGATGGAATAGGACACGGTCTTGTAGCTTGGTTCTTTCGGTCAGACGAACAGCGCCGGCCAAGCGATCCGTATTCATATCAACCCCGGTAACCCGGCAGCCATGGTGATACGCAAGATAACGGGCAGGACCGCCCAGTCCACAGCACAGAT